>Ga0265342_10000281_pt1 | contig 57398 bp, 61 predicted proteins | sample 4CB327metaG_FD_203125 | JGI IMG/M metagenome (GOLD analysis project Ga0265342, IMG submission 203125) | Rhizosphere microbial communities from Carex aquatilis grown in University of Washington, Seatle, WA, United States - 4-CB3-27 metaG | ecosystem: Host-associated > Plants > Roots >...
CCTCGTCGGTGTGAAGTCCCGGCGTACGCGCGCCTCACCTCACAACGTATTCAGCCACCCGAAATGGATCGGATAGCCCTCGCCGGTGAGCAGGCCGACGGTCTCGTAGAGCGGCAGACCGACGATGTTGGTGTAGGAGCCGACGATCTTGACGATGAAGGTGCCGGCGAGCCCCTGGGCGGCGTAGCCGCCGGCCTTGCCGCGCCATTCGCCGGAAGCGAGATAGGCTTCCATGTCCTGCTCGGACAGCCGGCGAAAGCGCACGCGGGTTTCCACCAGGCGCTGGCGGAAGCTTTCCTTCGGCGTCACCAGGCACACCCCGGTATAGACGCGATGATTACGGCCCGACAGCAGGCGCAGGCATTGCGAGGCCTCGTCCAGCAGCTCGGCCTTGGGCAGGATGCGACGGCCGACCGCGACCACGGTGTCGGCGGCGAGAATATAGGCACCCTTGAGTTCGTCATCGACGCTCACCAGCGAGAGCGCGGCTTCGGCCTTGAGGCGCGCCAGCCGGTTGGCGCAGGCGCGCGGCAGCTCGCCCTTTTTCGGGGTCTCGTCGATATCGGCGGGCCGCAACGCATCCGGCTCGATGCCGGCCTGGTTGACGAGGCCGAGGCGGCGGGGCGAGCCCGACGCCAGCACAAATTTCGGCCGGCCGATCATTCTTGGTCCTGCATGTTGGAAGCCTGCGCTGGTGGCGTGTTGGCGAGCGCGCGCGGATCGGCGCTCACTTGAACCGGTAGGCGATGCGGCCCTTAGTCAGATCGTACGATGTCATCTCGACAAACACCTTATCACCGGCGAGCCCGCGGATGCGATTGTTGGGCATGCTGGTGACGCCACAAATCGCGCGCGGAAACTACCGGAATCGAAAACACCGCACAACCGGGCGTGCGCTTCATTCGTTACCGCCGCCGCCGGCGGCAAAACGCTGCCTGATCCGTTGCATCAGGTGATCCCGGATGGCGCGGTAGCCGTCGAGCACCTGCTCGCGATTGCCGGTGGCGTCGGTCGGATCGGCAATCGGCCAGTATTCGACATCGACGGCCGCGGTGCGGGTGAGCTCCAGTGCGCGGTGGTGGGCTTCGGGCGACAGCGTGACGATGAGATCGAAGTTCAGGCCCTCCCAATCCTCCAGTTCCTCGAAGGTCATCGGCTTGTGCTTGCTGATGTCGAGGCCGATCTCCTCCATGGCCGCGACGGCGAAGGGATCGAGTTCGCCTTTACGCACGCCGGCGGACCCGACATAGATGGTCTTGCCGAAAAAATAGCGCAGCAGGCCCGCCGCCATCGGCGAGCGCACGGAGTTGAGCCCGCAGGCGAACAGGACGGCCTGCGGCCGCCCGATCGGCTCCGCCATCCCTACCCCTTCCAGTACAAGACGCAGATCAGGGTGAACAAACGCCGCGCGGTGTCGGTGTCGATGGCGATCTTGCCCTCGAGCCGTTGGATCAGCAGCTCGGAGCCTTCGTTGTGGAGGCCGCGCCGCCCCATGTCGATCGCCTCGATCTGGCTCGGGCTGGAGGTGCGGATGGCGGCATAATAGCTCTCGCAGACCATGAAATAGTCTTTGACGATGCGCCGCAGCGGGCTGAGCGAGAGATGATGCGCGACCACCGGCGCGCCGTCGGCGAGCTTGATGTCGAACACCATGCGATTGTCGGCGATCGAGAGCTGCAACACGTAGGGCCCGCCGTCGTGGCCGACCGGGCAGAACGAATTGTCCTCCAGGAGATCGTAGATCGCAACTGCACGCTCGTGCTCGATTTCGCGGCTGGAGCGGCCGATCGAATCCTCGTCCAGCGTCACCTTGACGAGACGCTTGGCGGATTTTTCCGGATCTTCGGGGCTCATCGCCGATTGAGCCGCATGGCGACCGAACGCGCGTGCGCGTCGAGGCCCTCGGCTTCGCCGAGCGCGATCGCCGCCGGTCCGAGTTGGGCCAGTTGTTCCAGTCCGCATCTGAGCATCGAGGTGCGCTTCATGAAATCGAGCACGCCGAGACCGGAGGAGAACCGCGCCGAGCGCGCGGTCGGCAGCACGTGGTTGGAGCCCGCGACGTAGTCGCCGATCGCCTCCGGGGTGTGCGCGCCGAGAAAGATCGCGCCGGCATTGCGGATCTTGGCCGCGAGCATGTCGGCATCGGCAGCAACGATCTCGAGATGTTCAGGCGCCACCGCATCGACCAGCGGCACGGCTTCGGCGAGATCGCGCACGATGATGACGGCGCCGTAGTCGCGCCATGACGCGCTCGCCACCGCCGTTCGCGGCAACGTCGTCAGCTGCGTCGCAACCGCTTTTTCGACTTCGCGCGCGAGCGCTTCGTCATCGGTCACCAGAATGGACTGCGCCGCGGTGTCGTGCTCGGCCTGCGCCAGCAGGTCGGCTGCGATCCAATCGGGATGCGCGTCCTTGTCGGCGAGGATCAGCACCTCGGAGGGGCCCGCGATCATGTCGATGCCGACCTTGCCGAACACCAGGCGCTTGGCCGCCGCCACATAGGCGTTGCCCGGCCCGACGATCTTGTCGACCGGCTTGATCGTTTGCGTTCCGTAGGCGAGCGCCGCCACCGCCTGCGCACCGCCGACGCGGTAGACTTCGTCGACCCCGGCGAGCTTGGCAGCCGCGAGCACCAGCGGATTGAGCTTGCCGTGCGGCGCCGGCACCACCATGACGATGCGCGCGACGCCGGCGACCTTTGCCGGCACCGTATTCATCAGCACTGAAGAGGGATAGGCGGCGGTGCCGCCCGGCACATAGAGCCCGACCGCCGCAATTGCGGTCCAGCGCGATCCGAGCTCGACGCCGATCGCGTCGACGAAGCGATCGTCCTTCGGCAGCTGGCGGCGATGGTAGGCGTCGATGCGCTGGCGCGCGAGCCTGAGCGCGTCGATGGCTTTGGGGTCGCAGGCAGCGGTCGCGGCATTGAGCTCGGCCGCGGTCACCCGCAGGCCGACGGCATCGAGATCGAGATGATCGAATTTTTTCGACAGCGCGGCGAGCGCGCGGTCGCCGTTCGCCACCACGTCGGCAATGATGGCGCGCACCGCGAGTTCGACGTCTTCGGAGGCTTCGCGCTTGGTTAAGAGAAAGGCGCGGAACCGATCGGCGAAGTCTTGGCTGCTGGTATCAAGGCGGATCGGCATGCGGATTCCTGACGCGGCAAACCATAGCAGATGACTGGGTCAATGGCGCGTGAGGCCGGTCTCGTCAATCGAAACCCGGGTGGTCCCCGGCAAACATCCGAATGATCGGGCCGATGGCTCTCTTGCCTCTTCACCTCCCCCTGCAAGGGGGAGGCCGGGTGGCGGTCGATCTTCGTTCTGAACGGCTTGCGAGAGACCCCCACCCCAACCCTCCCCTTTCAGGGGGAGGGAGCGCACTTAATACGCGGCTGATCTGAATAGACCACGCAGATGAATCAATGCAGAGGCGTCTTGGCGGGTAGCGGCGCGGTGACTACGCCACCTGGGTCTTGTCCTGATGCGCCGGACAGGCGGCGGTGGCCCACGCCGGGCCAAGGTCGGCAAGCTCGGCTTCCAGGCATTCGACCTCGAGCCGCAATGCTGCTCCGCCGGAAAACGTCAGCAGGACGACGCCGCCCGGGGGCTCCTCTTCCAGGAACTCGACCGCGAGCAGGTTCAGCACCGCATCCTTCTGCCCGGGGGTGACGTTCCGGCATTTGAAGCTGTTGACCCGATCGAAGCGCAGCGCCGTGAGCCGGCGCTGATAATGCTGGCCGCCGGCCTGGGCCGCCTCCCAATCGAAGCGGTTCAGCGCGATCACCAGCCGCTGGTCCTGCGGTTGCCAGATAATATCGGCGACCTTAACCACCGCGTCCTGCACATGGGTGGAGACAACCGCCAGGTCTTCCTGGTCGAGAGCGATGAGCTTCAGCAGTTCCATGACACAGCGCCCTTTGTTTCCGTCATCTTCCACAGCTAGGGACCGGATCGGCCATAAACAAGGCACCTGTTTTGCGTCTCACGCATCGCGTTCCGATCATCCCGGCCGACGCTGAACGAACACCGCGCCGACCGCGGCGTAGACGATGTCGCCGTGCTGGTTGGTGCCGGTGGTGCGTGCGGATACGAGACCCCAGCCGGGCCGGCTCGCCACCGGACGCAGATCCACGATCTCGCTCGCATAGGAAATGGTGTCGCCGACGTAAACCGGCTTGGTCCAGCGGACGTCGCGCATTCCGGGCGACACGCCATAGTTTGCCACCTGCTCCCCGCGGGCCCGCCGCGCATCATCCTCGCGGGTGCGGGTGTCGACGAACAAACGCATGCCGACCGCACCGGTGTGCCAGCCGGATGCACACAAGGCGCCGAAGTGCGAGCGCGCGGCGGCGGCCTCGTCCACGTGGAACAGCTGCGGATCATATTTGCGCGCGAAGGCTTTGATCTCCTCGGCGGTGAAGGTGTGGGTGCCGAGTTCGGTCCGCTGACCGATGGCGATGTCCTCGAAGTAACTCATGCCTGGACATCACCTTGTTCACGACGGCCGAACATCAACGGCGTCGTCAACGTCATGACGCGGGTGCCGGCGGCGTTGAACATGTCGAAGCAGAATTTGGCAAAACCCCGGTCCGGGCGGCTGTTGGAGGCGCGCGTTTCCAGCACGCTCGCGCGCACCGTCAGACGATCGCCGGGCCGCACCGGCGCCAGCCACCGGACCTCGTCGACACCGGGAGAACCCATCGAGGAAGAGTTGAGGATAAAACCGTCGACGATCAGGCGCATCATGATGCTGCAGGTGTGCCAGCCGGAGGCGCACAGCCCGCCGATCATGCTGGCGCGCGCGGCGTCCTCGTCGAGGTGCATCGGCTGCGGATCGAAAGCGGCGGCGAATTCCTTGATCTCATCCGCCGTGACCAGTCGCGGGCCGTATTCGACCACCTGGCCGGCGATGAAATCTTCCCAATAGAGTTTGGGCACGCCTTGTCCACTTCAAAAACAATCGCCGCAGGGAGAACTGCTTACCGCGACTGAGGCGGTGGAAACAAGGCCGTCGTTCGCGGGACCACGCCAATTGACCGGTTGTGTGCAAGTGTGCAGTGTCGCGCGCTTCGCTGAGCATGACGACACGGTAAGCGCTAGTTTCTATGCACAATTGACTGATTCGTTCGCGACGCTTGCCGTTCGAGAGGAGGACTCGATGTTCGATTTCCGCGACCTGTTCCAGTGGGAACGCTTCATTACGCCCACCATCATCAAGGTCTTCTATTGGCTTGCGATCGCCATCGCGGTGTTTTGGGGACTTTCCGGACTGGTGGCAGGTCTCGGCATGCTGCTCGTCAGTCCGCTGGCCGGCCTGGTGATGATTGTTCTGAGCATCCTCGGGACCTTCGCCGGCGTGGTGTTTGCCCGCATCGCCGCAGAATTCGTGCTGATCGTGTTCCGCATCAACGAACACCTCGGCGCCATTCGCAACCGCGGCGAAGTCTAGGCGGTAAAATAGCGCCCAGGTTTACGTCGCAAAACGGAAATGCATGATATCGCCGTCGGCGACGACATAGTCCTTGCCTTCCAGACGCAGTTTTCCCACATCGCGCGCCCCGGCCTCACCGCCATAGGTGCAATAATCCGCGTAGGCGATAGTCTCGGCGCGGATAAAGCCGCGCTCAAAATCGGTATGGATCACGCCCGCCGCCTGCGGCGCACGTGATCCGCGCGTGACCGTCCACGCCCGCGTCTCCTTCGGCCCGACGGTAAAGAATGTCACCAGATCCAGCAGCGCATAACCGGCGCGAATGAGCCGGTCGAGCCCCGGCTCCTTGAGCCCGATGGCGGAAATATAATCCGCACGCTCCTCCGCCGGCAGGACGGCGATCTCGGCCTCGATCTGCGCCGAGATGGTGACGCAGCCGGCGCCTTCCGCCTTCGCCCGCTCCTCGACCTGGCGCGAATAGGCGTTTCCCCCGGCGGCGGAGGCCTCCTCGACATTGCAGACGTACAGCACGGGCTTGGATGTCATCAGGCCGAGCATGCGGAACGCACGCTCTTCCTCCGGCTTGCGCACGAGCGTGCGCGCGGATTTGCCTTCGCGCAGCAACACCAGTGCGCGGTTGACGAGGTCGAGCGTCTCCTTCGCCTCCTTGTCGGCGCCGCGCGCCTTCTTTTCCAGACTGTCCACCCGCCGCTCCAGACTGTCGAGATCGGCGAGCATCAGTTCGGTCTCGATGGTCTCGATGTCGGCGACCGGATCGATGCGGCCCTCGACGTGGGTGACGTCGGGATCCTCGAAGCAGCGCACCACGTGCGCGATCGCGTCGACCTCGCGGATGGTGGCGAGAAACTGGTTGCCGAGCCCCTCCCCCTTGGAAGCGCCGCGCACCAGCCCGGCAATATCGACAAAGGTCAGTCGGGTCGGAATGATCTGCGCCGACTTCGCCGCCTTGGCCAGCACATCGAGGCGAACGTCCGGCACCGCCACTTCGCCGACATTCGGCTCGATGGTGCAGAACGGATAATTCGCCGCCTGCGCCGCCGCGGTCGCCGTCAGCGCGTTGAACAGGGTCGATTTGCCGACATTCGGCAATCCGACGATCCCGCATTTGAAACCCATGATGTCACTCGTGCACTTTTTTGGTGGTTCAATCGGCGGCGTTGTCCGGCCGTGCCGGTTCGAAGCCCTTGGCGTGCATGGCGAGATGCACCTTGTTCTGGAAGCTCGGCTCGTCGCCGCGCGCGATCAGTTCGGCATTGTCGGCGATGATATCGCACAGTGACTCGACCCAGGGCCGGTCCGACTTGGCGAAATCACTCAAAACGTAGGGCTGCACCAGTTCCTTCACGCCGGGATGACCGATGCCGATGCGGACGCGGTGATAATCGTTGCCGACGTGGGCGCTGATCGAGCGCAGCCCGTTGTGGCCGGCATTGCCGCCGCCGGTCTTGACCCGCAGCTTGCCGGCCGGCAGGTCGAGCTCGTCATGGAAGACGACGATGTCCGCGAGCGCGACCTTGTAGAAATGCGCGGCTTCGGCCACGGCGCGGCCAGACTCGTTCATGAAGGTCCCGGGAAGCAGCAACAGCGCCCGCTCGGCACCGATCGGTCCCTCGCAGGCCACCCCCTGAAAACGACGCCGCCACGGACCGATGCCGTGGCGGCGCGCAATGGCTTCGACCACCATGAAGCCGATGTTGTGGCGGTTACCCGCGTAGCGCGTGCCCGGATTGCCGAGCCCGACGAGGAGACGCATGGTTCAAGCCGCGCGCCTCACTTCTTGTCGGCAGCACCGGCACCTGCCGCCGGAGCCCCGCCTGCCGCACCCGGCGCCGCGCCCGGTGCACCCGTGGGCGCACTGGCCGCTGCTGTTGCTGCCGTCGCCGCCGCAGCTGCTGCTGCCGCTGCCGCATCGGCCGCCGCCTTGAGTTCTTCCGCGTAGCCCGACGGCGGCACGATGGTGACCAGGGTCACATCGCCATGGGCAACCGGGCGAACGTTCGGCGGCAACTGAATATCGCTCAAGTGCCGCGAATAATTGATCTCGAGGCCGGACACGTCGACGTCGAAGGCCTCGGGAATCGAATCGGCCGGACACATCACCTCGACGGTGTGGGTGACGATGTTGACGGCGCCGCCGCGCTTCACGCCCGGGGATTGATCGGCGTTCCTGATGTGGATCGGGATGCGCACGCGAATGGTGGCGCCCTCGCCGAGCCGCAGGAAATCGACGTGCATCGGCAGATCGCGGACGGCGTCGAGCTGGAAGTCGCGCGGGATCACCCGGTGCTTGGTACCATCGACCTCGAGATCGTAAATCGTGGTGAGGAAGCGGCCCGCGAGAATGCGCTGCTTGAGCTCGGCATGATCGACCGAGATCGAAAGGGGGGGCTGGTTGTTGCCGTAGATAACGCCGGGTACGCGGCCCTCGCGACGTGTCGCCCGGGCGGCCCCCTTGCCGGCCTTCGGACGCGCCGTCGCCTTGAGCTCCTTGACGGTCGCCATGGTCAAATCCTTGTCTTCGCTGGTTTTAAATGAAACGTGACTGCCGCCGGCCTCCAGGGGTGCGTGCTAGCTGCAGTCGGCCGGGCTTATAACGCCAGCGGGCCGGATTGACAAGGAATCAGGGCGGGCGCGCAGCCGATCGGCGCGATTCTAACGCCGTCGCGGGAATAAAAATTAAGTCCCTGTTTTAACAGCTACTTTTGTGCTCAGCCGGCGCCGAGCTTGGCTTCGAGCGCGGCGATCCTGGCCTTGAGTTGGTCATTTTCCTCACGCGCGATGCGCGCCATGTCCTTGACCGCCTCGAATTCCTCCCGTGTGACCACATCGAGATCGCGCAGGATGCGTTCGGCCTGGGTCCGAAACAGGGTGTCAAATTCCCGCCGCACACCCTGGGCAACCCCGGTGGCGTCGTTCATCAAGCGTCCGATCTCATCGAAGAACCGGTTCGATGTCTGCGTCATCGCTCGTCTCCACGTGGCTCTGATGCCGGCCAAAAGTCGGTTTCGGTCCGGCCGCCTTATCCTTCAGCTCTCCAACCGACAATGGTGTTGTTGCGGGCCCATCGCAAGAGCTGCGGTGTGCTTGACTTCGATGCCGCGATCCCCGCATCACCGCCTGCGCGCCTAGTGGAGCGGATTTGACATTCGCTCCCCACGTAACTGCGAGTCCGCAAAGCGAATGTCAAATCCAATGCTCCACTAGCAACTATGATTTGCCAGTGGTCCTTTGATTCTAACATTCGCAAAAGAGCATGCCGCAATGGGACGCGAATGTTAGAATCGGACCACCAGGAGACCTGAATGCCGCTCTCCGTTCTGCCCTTCCCCGCCATCGATCCGGTCCTGATCACCATCGGCCCGTTCGCCATTCGCTGGTATGCGCTCGCCTATATTTGCGGAATCCTGCTCGGCTGGCTCTACGCCCGCGCCATCATTCGCACCGAACGGTTGTGGGGCGGTCCGGCGCCGCTGACCGTCATCGACTACGACGACTTTATCTTATGGGTGACGCTCGGCATCATTCTCGGCGGCCGCACCGGCTATGTGCTGTTCTATAATTTCTCGCATTTCATGACCAACCCGATTGAAATCCTGCAAGTCTGGAAAGGCGGGATGTCCTTCCATGGCGGTTTTCTCGGCTGCGTGCTGGCGGTGATTTTGTTCGCGCGCCACCGCGGCATTCCGGTGCTGTCGCTCGGCGACATCACCTGCGCGGTTGGTCCGATCGGACTTTTTCTTGGCCGGCTCGCCAATTTCATCAACGGCGAATTATGGGGCCGGCCAACCGACGTCCCCTGGGCGATGGTGTTTCCGGCCGGAGGGCCGCTCGCCCGCCACCCGAGCCAACTCTATGAAGCCGGCATCGAGGGCGTCGTGCTGTTCATCGTTCTCGCTTTGCTGATGCGCGCCGGCGCGCTGAAGCGGCCGGGGCTGATCATCGGTGCGTTCGCGGTCGGCTACGCGATCGCGCGCACGTTCTGCGAGTTTTTCCGCGAACCCGATGTCCAGCTTGGATTCCTATGGGGAGGACTGACGATGGGAATGGTGTTGTCGGTGCCATTGTTGCTGGCCGGCCTCGGTCTCATTGCTATGGCCCTCAAGAGACCGGCTTTGCGCGCGGCATGATGGCGGAAGACATTCCGCCGCTGGCAGCGGAAATCCGGCGACGGATCGCGGCCACCGGCCCGATGCCGGTGAGCGAATACATGGAGCTTTGCCTCTCGCATCCCGCTTACGGCTATTACATGACGCGGGATCCGCTGGGCCGCGCCGGCGACTTCATCACCGCTCCCGAAATCAGCCAGATGTTCGGAGAATTGCTCGGCCTGTGGGCGGCGGAAGTCTGGCGGCTGATGGGACAGCCTTCGGCCGTCAGTCTGATCGAACTCGGTCCTGGCCGCGGCACGCTCATGCTGGATGCGCTGCGGGCGGCGAAGGCGGTGCCGGAATTTCGCAACGCACTCACCGCTCATCTGGTGGAAACCAGTCCGGCGCTGCGGCAGCGACAACGCGAGACGCTGTCCAGCCTCAATGCGACCGCGCAATGGCACGACCAGCTTGCCGACGTGCCGGAGGCGCCGTCGATCATCCTCGCCAACGAATTCTTCGACGCACTGCCGGTCAATCAAGTGGTCAGGCAAAGCAGCGGATGGCACGAACGCATCGTGGACGTCGATGCCCGCGGCCGTCTCGCTTTCGGCGTTGCGGCCGAGCCGTTGCGCCTGTTCGAACAGACCTTGCCGCTTGCGGTGCGCGCCGCCTCTCTCGGCACGATTTACGAATGGCGATCCGATCACATGGTCCTGGAAATGAGCCGGCGCATCGTCCACGCCGGCGGCGCCGCCCTGGTGATCGATTACGGCCACACGCAAAGCGCGGATGGCGAGACCCTGCAGGCGGTGCGCGATCATGCCTATAGCGACCCGCTGGCGGCGCCCGGCCTCGCCGATCTGACCGCCCACGTGGACTTCGAGGCGCTCGCGTTCTCGGCCGACTGCATCGGCGCGCGCACGCACGGACCGGTCGAACAAGGGATCTTCCTGCGCCGGCTCGGCATCGATACCCGTGCCACCGCGCTGAAAGCGGTTGCGCCCCAGGCGGTGGCGTCCCAGATCGATCTCGCGGTCGATCGGCTGACCGGCGGCGGCAAGACCGGCATGGGAACGCTGTTCAAAGTGATGGGCCTCTCCGATCGCGGATTGGAAAGGCTTCCGGGTTTTGACCATGCGAGTTGAAAGGACCGGTCGATGACAGTGCAGGCGCAGACGCTCGCCCGGATTGCTGGCATTCGGCACGCATTCTTCACCCGGGAGGGCGGCGTATCAGGCGGCATCTATGCGAGCCTCAACGGCGGCGTCGGCTCGAACGACGAACCGGAGCATGTCAGCGAAAATCGCACCCGCATGGCGACTGCGCTCGGGGTTCCGCTCGCGCATTTTCTCACCCTCTATCAGATTCATTCGCCCAACGTCGTCATCGCGGAGCGGCCGTGGTCGCTCGACGAGCGCCCGCGCGCCGACGCGATCGTGACGCGAACGCCCGGGCTCGCGATCGGAGTGTCGACGGCGGATTGCGGACCTTTGCTATTTGCTGATCCGACGGCGCGTGTGATTGCGGCCGCCCACGCCGGCTGGCGCGGCGCCTTGGGCGGCGTCATCGACGCCACGGTCAGCGCCATGGTCGCGCTCGGCGCCGAGCGCGACCGCATCGTGGCGGCGCTCGGACCGATGATCCGGCAGCCCAACTATGAGGTCGGCGACGATCTGGTCACGCAATTCGTCGCGGCCGACGCCGACAATGCGCGCTTCTTCGCGCCGGCCGCGCGCGCCGGGCAAGCGATGTTCGATCTCGCCGGCTATATTCGCGCGCGTTTGCAGCAGGCCGGAATTGCCGCGCCCGAAGATCTGCAATTGTGCACCTATGCCGACGCGGAACGGTTCTACAGTTTTCGCCGCGCCACGCATCGCGGCGAACCCGATTACGGGCGTCACGTCAACGCGATTGCGCTGATCGACGAGAGCGAGCGACGCAGCAGCTAAACACCTTCGCTAAAAATCCGTTAAGCCGCTGGACGTCGTCGGCGATTGACGCTACGGAATCGTATCTCGGCCGAGGGGAGCGGACCCGCGCGGGGTTCGCGGACAAAATTTTCGTCGTGTTCCAGCCAAGCGTTCGGTCTCGGGGGTATCGATGGGCAGCGGGTGGTATTGGTGCGCCTCCGGCGCGCCGCGGGGAGACTCAACCCGACGACAGCTCGGCATCATCGCCGCCGCGATGCTGGCGCTGTGCGCCGCCGCTTGCACCACCGATGGCCTGACGACCGGTTCGGTTGCGACGCCGCGCGTCAGCGTCGCGTTTGAGCGCATCGACGGACCGCCCGAAGGCGTGTTCCGCAAACTCGTGCAAAATCTGTCCGAAGACGCCGAAGCGCGGCAACTCGCCGTCGTCTCGCGCCAGGATGCCGCGCGGTATCGCATCCGCGGCTACATGGCGGCCCATGTCCATCGCGGCCACACCACGATCGCCTGGATCTGGGATGTCTATGACGGCGACCAAAATCGCGCGTTGCGCATTTCCGGCGAAGAAGACGCCGGACGCGCCGGGAAAGACGCCTGGGCCGAAACCGACGACCAAGTCTATCGTCGGATCTCGCACGCCAGCATGGACCGGCTCGCGAGCTTCCTCGCCGCCCCGAACCAGGAGGCCAGTGCCCCGTCGACGTTCGACCGGGTCTTTACGGTCGCCGGCAGCGGCGATGATTTCACTCCGGAATCGGCCGGCATCTACCGCGCCGCCGATGCCGCCGACGATGCCGAACCGGACCCGGCGCCGCTGCCCAAACGACGGGCAGCCCCGGGTGCGGCGGTCGCCAGCACGGTTGCCGCCGTGGCGCATTGACCGGGCACGCCCGGCGTCCCGGCCGAAATGTTTCGGGACAATGAATAACGTAGTATTGCCAGCAGCATGGGCTCCTTGATATCACCAGCCCCGCAAAAGCGGGTTTGCCCCAGCGGCACCGGTTTTGCGTTCGATCACGCTCTCATCTAGTGAATGAGCGCTTGTCCGGGCGGCTGACCGGTCCCCTCTCAGCCTGACAGCGCTTGCCGCTCCAAGCTGCGGCATCGGGCTTGAGGAGAGGCGATGAAGGCCAAAAACGGAGCGATCAAGCTCGTCGCCGGCAATTCCAATCCGCGGCTGGCGGAGGCCATCGGCGCGCACCTGCAGACCCCACTGGCCAAGGCGGTCGTCCGGCGCTTTGCCGACATGGAGATCTTCGTCGAGATTCTGGAGAACGTCCGCGGCGCCGACGTCTTCGTGATCCAGTCGTCATCCTATCCGGCGAACGATCACCTGATGGAGCTGCTGATCATCATGGACGCGCTGCGGCGTTCCTCAGCGCGGCGCATCACCGCGGTGGTGCCGTATTTCGGCTACGCGCGGCAGGACCGCAAGCCCGGTCCGCGCACGCCGATTTCCGCCAAGCTCGTCGCCAACCTGATCACCCGCGCCGGCGCCGACCGCGTGCTCACGCTCGACCTGCACGCCGGTCAGATCCAGGGCTTTTTCGATATCCCGACCGACAACCTCTACGCCTCGCCGGTGATGGTGCGCGACATCAGGGAGCGCTTCGACCTCGGCAAGCTGATGGTGGTGTCGCCGGATGTCGGCGGCGTGGTGCGCGCGCGCGGACTCGCCAAACGCATCAACGCGCCGCTCGCGATCATCGACAAACGGCGCGAGCGCGCCGGCGAGTCGGAGGTCATGAATGTCATCGGCGACATCGACGGACGCATCTGCATTCTGGTCGACGACATCATCGATTCCGGCGGCACCCTGATCAATGCGGCCGACGCCCTGTTGGAGAAGGGCGCGAGCGAAGTCTACGCCTACATCACCCACGGCGTGCTTTCCGGCGGCGCGGTCGCGCGCATCGCCGCATCAAGCCTTAAAGAACTCGTCATCACCGACTCGATCCAACCGACCGAAGCCGTAAGGGTCGCGCGCAACATCCGCGTGTTGTCGATTGCCACGCTGATCGGCGAAGCGATCGGTCGCACCGCGTCGGAAGAGTCGGTGTCCAGCCTGTTCGACTGAGCGGAAAGCTCGCGACAATTCGGCGCCTGTCCCAAATCGAAACGGCGATTGCCGCGTCATGACGCGCGCGTGCGCGCAACGACGCGGCGATTTGCGCTGCCCCCGAGTCAACTTGTCGCAGGCCTGGTTTGTGGACGGGTGCATGGTGCGCGTTGTGCGATTCAACAGAATGCCCGATCACTCCTTCGTTGGCTTTTTTGGAGGCATGCCAAATTTTCTCCCGAATCACGAGATCGGTTTCGCTGCGGGGCGCGGTATCAAAATACTCCGTTCCGATTCGAACACAGCGCGGATTATTTTTTACTGCATCGGATTACCGGCCTTGTTTTAAACACACATACCGGAGTAGTTTGAGTGATCGGAGTACCGGCGTTTGTCGGAATCATCCGAGCGTAATTTTGCGGACCATAGTACCTTCCTTCAGTCGTGTTGGTTGATTCGTTCTGTGCCGGTCAGTCCGGTGACGCGTTGAATGCGTCAGCGGCGTTCGGTCTCCGGACGATGGTACTGTTTTCGTCGTGTCTGCGATGCGCTTGCGCATCCCTTTGTTCAGTAGCGTACGGCTCTCACGTTTCAGTCTCGTCGCGTACGCATTCCCACTTCAGGTTTTGTTGCGTGCGCGGTGCAAGCGTGCGCCTTGGCTCTTCGTGCGCGTCTCGACGTGCACGTCGCGGGCGAGCGCATTCCGAATTCTTAGGGGCAGTTGGAGGCGGCATGTCGCTCGTCAATTATTCAGACAATCATCACCCCAATCCGGTCGACGTCGTCGAAAGCCTGGCGTCGCATCACGATTGGTCGTTCGCTCGCGCCAGCGAGGACGAAGTCACGATCGTCGTCGCCGGACAATGGACCGACTACCGGCTATCGTTCACCTGGATGAGCGACATCGAAGCGCTGCATCTTGCCTGCGCGTTTGATCTTAAAGTGCCGGAGCGACGGCGGGCCGAAGTGGTCGATCTCGTCGCCATGATCAACGAGCAGCTTTGGGTCGGCCACTTCGACATGTGGGTTAAGGCCGGCCTGGTGATGTATCGCCACGCCCTCGTGCTCAACGGCGGCATTTCCGCATCGGAACCGCAATGCGAGGCGTTGCTCGCAACCGCGCTCGACGTCTGCGAGCGGCACTATCAGGCGTTCCAGTTCGTGGTCTGGGCCGGCAAGAGCGCGCGCATCGCGCTGGAAGCCACCATGTTCGAAACCTCAGGCGAAGCGTAATCACCTGCTTTCGCTTTGGCTTCCTCGTTGGTCGCGCGAGCGACGGCGCCGACCGACGATGTCCCTGATGTAGACAATCAAACGGCGACGGTGTTGATAAACCTGACGGAGCAGGCGTCCGGGCGGTCCTCGCGAGCGGAGGATTCTCGGAGCCGCCCGCCAGGAGCTGCAAACCATGACCGCATCGGCGAACGTTCGGCCGGACGCCAAATACAGTTTTGGTGATCTCGGCCGCCCTCTTGTGCTGATCGGCGCCGGCAACATGGGCGGCGCCATGCTGGAGGGTTGGCTGGCGCTCGGGCTCGATCCGACGAAGGTCGTGGTGATCGAGCCGCAACCGGGGCCTGCCGTCAGCGCGCTCACTGCGCGCGGCGTCCGGCTCAATCCAGACCTGCGCGGATTGCAGGCCGCGGCCGTCATCATTGCCATCAAGCCGCAAATGGCGCCCGAGGTGATCCCGGGGCTCGGCCCGCTCCTCGATCGTCCGACTGTCGTGGTGTCGATCATGGCCGGGCGGCGCCTGGCGTTCCTGGAACAAGCATTGCCCGCGGGCGCCGCGATCGTACGCGCAATGCCCAACACCGCGGCTGCCGTCGGCCGCGGGATCACGGTCGCGGTCGGCAATTCCCAGGTGGTGGCGAACCAGCGGGATCTCGCCGACCGGCTGCTCGGCGCAACCGGCCGCGTCGAGTGGATCGCGGACGAAGCCCTGTTGGACGCCGTCACGGCGGTGTCGGGTTCGGGTCCGGCCTATGTGTTTCTGCTCGCCGAGAGCCTGGCGCGCGCCGGTGCGGCGGCCGGGCTGCCGACCGAGCTCGCCGAACGCTTGGCGCGCGCAACGTTGGATGGTGCCGGCGAGCTCTTGCATCGCTCGCCGCTCGATGCGGCGACACTGCGCAAGAACGTCACCTCGCCGGGCGGAACCACCGCCGCGGCACTCGACATTCTCATGGACAAGGACGGCCTCGATCCGCTGCTGGAACGCGCGGTGGCCGCCGCTACCAAACGCTCCCGCGACCTCGCGAACTAGGTTCAGCGGAATAAATCCGGGGCCGCTCCGGTCACATCTTCGTGCGACACCCGGCCGCGATCGTTGAGATGCGCCTGACGGCGACAAAGTCACATGCCAGCGTCCTGGTGTCGCGCCGAGGGCGACGTTCCCCGCTTGGACAGCCACGACATCGAGGTCTAGACTTTATGGCAAGACCGCAAACCTGGAGTTGAACGATGGCCCGCAAACCCGCACGCGCGACCGCCAGACGCAGCACCCCCGAAGCCGCAACAACGCCCACGGGTGACGTGCCGCAGCGCCATCGGATCATCGAGGCGCTGCTGGAGTTGCTGGCCGAGCAACCGATCGAGAGGATCGGCCTTGCTGCCGTCGCCACGCGCGCCGGGGTATCGCTTGCCGATTTGCGCGGCGAATTCGGCTCGACCCTGGCGATCGTCGCCGCCCACGTCAAAGAGATCGATCGCCAGGTGCTCGCCGGCGGCGATGCCGACATGGCGGACGAGCCGCCGCGCGAACGATTGTTCGATGTGCTGATGCGCCGCCTCGAGACGATGGTGCCGCATCGCGCGGCGATCGCCTCATTGATGCGTTCGGCGCGGCGCAACCCGCCGCTCGCATTTGCCCTGAATGGTCTCGCCGTGCGCTCGCAGCAATGGATGCTGACGGCCGCGGATATTTCCGCTTCGGGACCGCGGGGCATGGTGCGTGCCCAAGGCTTGGCGGTGCTGTTTGCCCGCGTGTTGCAGACGTTCATCGACGACGAGGACGATCCGAGCCTCGCGCGGACAATGGCTGCGCTCGATCGCGAGCTTGCGCGCGGTCAGCGTTTTATCTCGATGCTCGAAGGCGCCTGCCGCCTCGCCCCGTCGCGCATTTTCGGCCGGCGCTCGCGACGCCGCGACCGTGCCGAGCACGGCGGTGATGAGCCGGTCGCAGCGTAAGCAGCACCGCTTTCAATACCGATTGCGCCCTAGACCGGAACGCGGACGGTTGCCCGCAACCCGCCGAGCGGGCTGTCGGCAAGGGCGATGTCGCCGCCATGCGATCGGGCAATATCGCGGGCGATCGCCAGCCCCAGGCCGGTGCCGCCCTCGTCCTGATTGCGCGCGACGTCGAGGCGCAGGAACGGCTTGAAGACGTCTTCGCGCAGCGCGATCGGGATTCCCGGGCCGTCGTCATCGACCGTGACCGTCAGCCAGCGATGATCGCGGTGACCGGTGATCGAAATCGCGGATCCGAAACGTGCCGCATTCGACACCAGATTGGCCAGGCAGCGTTTGAACGCGTGCGGCCGCACCGTCACCACCGGATGTCCGTGGAACACCACCATGGTCTTATGACCGTGACGCTCGGCGTCGGTCTTGAGTTCGTCCAGGAACGCCGCCATGTCGGTGGGCGCCGACTGTTCGCCGGCATCGCCGCGCGCAAAGGCCAGATAAGCCTCGAGCATGCGCCCCATCTCGTCGACGTCGCGCCGCATCGCCTCCACTTCAGGACTGTCGCCGATCAAAGCTAGTTCCAGCTTGAAGCGCGTGAGCACCGTGCGCAGATCGTGCGACACGCCCGCCAGCATCGTGGTGCGCTGCTCGATGGTGCGTTCCACCCGCCGCTTCATTTCGATAAAGGCCTGGGCGGCGCGGCGCACCTCGCGGGCTCCGCGCGGACGGAATCCCGGCACCTCGCGCCCCTTGCCGAAGCTCTCGGCGGCATCAGCGAGCCGCAGGATCGGGCGGATCTGATTGCGCAGAAACAGGATCGCGACGGTCAGCAGAACGAGCGAGGTGCCGACCATCCACAGCAGGAAGATTTCCGAGTTCGAGGCGTAGGCAGCGCCGCGACGGGCAAAAATGCGCATCACGGTGTCATCGAGCTGAATGCGGATTTCCACCAGCGACGAGCGCCCGACGGTGTCGATCCAGAACGGTTTGCCGATCTGCTTGCGGATCTCTTCCGAGAGCGCCTGATCGAGCAAGTCGAAGAACGGCTTCGCTCCGGGCGGCGGCATCTCGGTGACGGGCAGAAAATCGACCACGAGGCCCAGTCGTTCCTGCGCCAGGCGGCGGATCTTGGCGTTGTCGGGATCGTGCGGATAGGTCTTGTAGATGTCGATCAAAGCGGAAATGTCCTGCATCACCGCGGCCGACAGACGCCGCGTCACCGTGTTCCAATGGCGCTCCATGAACACGAAGGCGACGACCGATTGCAGGATCACCATCGGCACGATGATGATGAGCAGCGAACGGGCATAGAGGCCCGTCGGCATCATGCCTTTGAACCAGCGACCCAAGGCGTCCCAGATCCCGGACACGTGACCAGCCGCGGAGCGCAGCCGCGCGATCCCGAGATCGACCGTCGTCACGACGACACCACGAGCCGATAGCCGATGCCGCGGACGGTCTGCACGAACAACGGATTGGCCGGATCGCGCTCGATCTTGCGCCGCAATCGATTGACCTGAACGTCGACCGCGCGTTCGCCGGCCGAGGCGCCGCCGCCAGCGAGCGCGATGCGCGTCACCGTTTCTCCCGGCACCACCGCGAGCATGCGCAGCATCTCGCGCTCGCGATCGGTCAGGTGGATCACCTCTTCGCCATGGCGCAACTCGCCGCGGCTGAGATGAAACACGAACGGACCGAACCGCACCGATTCGACCAGGGGCGGAATGATCGGCTGCGAGCGCTTGAGAATATTATTGATCCGCAGCGACAATTCTCGCGGTTCGAACGGCTTCGCCACGTAATCGTCGGCGCCGATTTCGAGACCTTCGATTCGGCTTTCCTTCTCGTCGCGCGCGGTCAACATCAGGATCGGAACGGTGGAACTTGCGCGAATGGCGCGTGCGAGTTCGAATCCCGACTCGCCCGGCATCATCACGTCGAGCACCAGCAGGTCGAACGACAGACCGTCGAGCTTGGCGCGCGCGTCCGCCGCGGTTTCCGCCGTGGTGACGCGATAGCCCTCGGTGTTCAAAAAACGCGACAGCAGGTCACGAATGCGACGGTCGTCATCGACAATCAGGATATGGGGCGCGTCGTCGGGAAGAATGGCCGGTCGCGCCGTCATTGCCGCATCCCCCGCCGGCATCGCTTCACCCGTGCCCGCGGCGCACGCGCTCGGTGCGATCGATGAGACGCAGAACCTGCTCGCGGTCCTCGCTGTCGATCATCGCCAGCAAAAAGGCCCGCGCCTGCTCATGCGCACGCGGCCCGAGTTCATCGAGCGCACGGGCGATGCGGACGGTCTGCAGACCGGCGAGTTGCATGGCCAAGTGTTCGCCTTTGGTTGTGACGTAAAGCAGGCGCTGGCGGCGGTCGCTCGCACCCTCCTGCTGACTGACGTAGCCTTCGTCGATCAATTGCTTGAGCACGCGGCCAAGGGATTGCTTGGTGATCTTGAGAATATCCAGCAATTCGGCGACTTTCATGCCGGGATTGCGATTGACGAAGTGCAGCACGCGATGGTGCGCCCGCCCGAAGCCGAGATTGTCGAGTACGCCGTCGGGATCGCCGACGAAATCGCGATAGGCGAAAAACAGGAGTTCGATCAGGTCCCACGTCGGCCCGCCGGAGGCTTTCGCCGTGGTTTCGGGCTCGGCGGGCGTCAGCCGGTCAGGAACGATGGTCACATTTATGTCAGCCATATTGACATATTTCGGTTTTATTGTTACTCGTTGTGCGGCTTTAGTGAAAGGATCGTGCGCGCCGGCCCGGGTCCCATGGGCTATCGTTGCACCCTGCTCCAATTCACGCTCTCATCAGCGCGAAAACATATCGGGACTTGCGTCGCGACGCAAAACACGTGGACAAGCCTAAGGCGCCAAGCGCGAGGAGGAAAATGCCATGGCCGTGCCGTTCGACCAACTTCCAGGCGTCATCTGGTACGACGGTAAACTCGTGCCCGTGCCGGACGCAACGCTGCATGTGCTGTCACACGGGCTGCATTACGCCAGCTGCGTGTTCGAGGGTGAGCGCGCCTATGGCGGCGAAATCTTCAAATGCACCCAGCATTCGGAGCGCCTGAAGCGTTCAGCCCAGATTCTCGATTTCGAGATCCCGTTTTCCGTCGCCGAGATCGACGCCGCAAAGCGGCTGGTGCTGGAAAGGAACGGCCAGAAAGACGCCTATCTGCGTCCGGTCGCCTGGCGCGGCTCGGAAATGATGGGCGTCGCCGCCCAGCACAACGCCATTCACCTGGCGATCGCGACTTGGGAATGGCCGAGTTATTTCGATCCGGCCCAGCGCCTGCAAGGGATCAAGCTCGATCTCGCCGAATATCGCCGACCGGATCCGGCGACCGCGCCAGCGCTGGCAAAGGCCGCCGGCCTCTACATGATCTGCACCATCTCCAAGCATCGGGCTGAGCGCAAAGGCTATGCCGACGCCATGATGCTCGACTGGCAGGGCCGGGTCGCCGAATGCACCGGGGCCAATATCTTTTTCGTGAAGGACGGCAAGCTGCACACGCCGATCGCGGACTGCTTTCTCTCCGGCATCACCCGCCAGACCGTGATCGAACTCGCCAAGCGGCGCGGCATCGAGGTGATCGAGCGGCGGATCATGCCGGAGGAACTCACCAGCTTTCCCGAGTGCTTCATCACGGGGTCGGCGGCGGAAGTGACGGCGGTGTCGGAGATCGCGCAATGGCGTTTCACGCCGGCGGCCATCACCAAGCAATTGATGGATGACTACACCGCCGAAGTGAACCCGAAGGGCAAGGCGGCGGCGGCATAAGGCTTTGAGCCGCTATTCCGCCGCTTCGCGCTTGGGCGCCGCCGGTGTCCAGCGCGCGGCGGCCGCGTCATCGGCCGCCTTGGCGTCGACCCACGTTGTGCGGTCGGCGCGTTCTTCCTGCTTCCAGAATGGCGCGCTGGTCTTGAGGTAATCCATCAGGAATTCAGCGGCCGCGAAGGCTTCCTGCCGGTGCGACGCAGCCGTCACCACCAGCACGATATTGTCGCCGGGCAGCAGGCGGCCATAGCGGTGAATGACGGTCACCCCCGCGAGCGACCAGCGGCGCTGGGCTTCCTCGACGTGGCGAGCGATTTCCGCTTCGGCCATGCCGGGATAGTGCTCGAGTGTCATCGCGGCGATACCCTCCCCGGCGTCGCTGCCACGACAGAGGCCGGTGAAGGTGACGACGGCACCGATATCCGTGCGCGCGCAGGTCAGATTCGCAGCTTCGGCGGCGGCGTCAAAATCCTCGGATTGCAAGCGGATGGTGGCGGTCATGCTAACCCCCGGTCATCGGCGGGAAAAACGCGATTTCGCGGGCGCCGGCGATCAACGTTTCCGGCTTCACATGGGTCTTGTCGATCGCCGCCCGAATCACCTGCCGGTTCTCGAATGCGTAGGCGTATTCGTCGCCGCGACCCGCGAGCCAGGCCATCAGCTCCGCCACAGTCCGAATGCCGGCGGGCGGCTCGATGGTCTCGTCGGCCTTGCCGACACGCTCGCGCACCCAGGCGAAATACAACAGTTTCAACGCTTCAGTCCTCGATCAGATGCTTGGCCCCGGCACGGAAATAGTCCCAGCCGGTGTAGAGGGTGACCAGCGCCGACATCCAGAGCAGCGAAAGCCCGACGAGGGTGACGCCATGGATGATCTCGTCACCCGCTTTGCCCGCCAGCAGGAAACCGATGGCCAGAAGCTGCGCCGCCGTCTTCCACTTGGCGAGCCGCGTCACCGGAACGCTGACCCGCAGCTCGGCCAGATATTCGCGCAGGCCCGACACCAGAATCTCCCGGCACAAGATGACCATCGCGGCCCACAGCGACCAGCCGCGAATGGTATCGTCGGCGGCCAGCATCAAGAGACAGCAGGAGACCAGGAGCTTGTCGGCGATCGGATCGAGCATCCGCCCGAAGCTCGACTGCTGGCCCCAGATCCGGGCGAGATAGCCATCGAAAAAGTCGGTCACGGCGGCGGCGATAAACAGGCCCAGGGCGACCCAGCGAAGCCAGATGCCCCCGCTCAGGATGTCCTGCCAATACAGGCAGGCGACAACGAGAGGCACCGCCAGAATCCGGGCGTAGGTCAGGATATTGGGCAGCCCAAAAGCATGCGCCGGCAGGGGCCTCGTCGAAACCGCTTCCATCCCGTATAAATAGCCGTCCTGCACCCGATGCAACAACCCTCATCGCGAACTGTTGTTCGCTTCCCGGCTTCCGTTTTTGATCGGTCTCGGGGTGTGACGCCATGTGGAGGGCGTGAACGGTGAAATCTCGCTGGTTAGGGGCGGTCGGGCTCGCCGGTATGGTTATTTTCGGACCCGGCCCGCAGGCGTCGGCCCAAAATCGAATCGCTACACCGGGATGGGAGGGCTTCGCGCTCCGCGATACCGACGGCAAATTCGACCGTTGCGTGCTGTACAATCGGTCGATCGAGGCGCTGTCCGCCTCCCCTTACGAAATGCTAGGAGTCACCCGCTCTGCCGCCGGCCAGGTCGGGCTCCTGGTGTTCTTCACGCCGCGCGCCATGACCCGCGGCAGCAATGTCCCGGTCAATCTCAAGGTCGACGGACGAGCACTTGCCCCGCTGCCGGGCGCGGCATTGTCGGATTTTCACGTCAGCGTCGCCGGGCCGATCGCACCGAATGCGATCGAGGCGCTGCGCCAGGCCCAAGTGATCGAAGCGACCGCGGAAAACAAAACGATCAAGTTCGAGGTCGCCGACGTCGGCGCCGTGCTCGACACCCTCGATGAATGCGTCGCGGCTAATGGGCGTCCGCCGCAATGATCACCGCGGTGTCCCGCGGAAAAAATCATGGATGCGGCGCGCGGTCTCGGCATTGATGCCGGGCACCTGGGCGAGATCGTCAAGCGAAGCGCGTTCGATCGCCTTCAGAGTGCCGAAGTGGCGCAACAGAGCGCGCTTGCGGGTCGGACCGATGCCGGTGATCTCCTGCAGGCCGGCCTCGCGAATATCGCGCTTGCGCTTCTGGCGATGCGATCCGATGGCAAAACGATGGGCCTCGTCGCGCAGCCGCTGCAGGAAATAGAGCACCGGGTCGCGCGGCGGCAGCTTGAAGGACGGCTTGCCCGGCGCATGAAAGGTCTCGCGTCCGGCGTCGCGATCGGGCCCCTTCGCAATCGCCACCAGCGGCACGTCGGTCACCCCGAGACCGGCCAGCATCTCCTGCACGGCCTTGAGTTGTCCCTCGCCACCGTCGATCACCACCAGATCCGGCCACGGTGAATCCGCGCGCTCGGCGGCGTCCGCCGGTTGCTCCGTCGACGGTGCGACCGCCGGCGGAATTGCGGCAAGCGTCTCCCCATCCGACTGCGCAAGTTCGGCGGCGATCTGCGGCCGCGGCGCCTCGCTGATCAGGCGCTTGAACCGACGGGTCAGCATCTCGCGCATCATGCCGTAGTCATCTCCCGGCGTGAGCTCGGTCGATCTGATGTTGAACTTGCGATACTGATTTTTGCGAAACCCGTCCGGACCGGCGACGATCATCGCGCCGACCGCATTGCTGCCCTGGATGTGGCTGTTGTCGAAGACCTCGATGCGGCGCGGCGAGTGCGGCAGACCAAGGGCGGCGGCAAGCGCCGCCAACAGCTTCTGTTGCGAGGCGGTGTCGGCGAGCTTGCGCCCGAGCGCCTCGCGCGCATTGGCGAGCGCATGATTGACCAGATCCTTCTTCTCCCCGCGCTGGGGCGTCAGGACTTCGATCTTGTGACCGCTCTTGATCGACAAGGCATCTTCGAGCAGCGCGCGATCGGCAATCGCTTGCGACAGCAGGATCAGCCGCGGACATGGCTTGTCGTCGTAGAACTGGGCGAGGAATTCGCCCAGCACTTCGGCGGCCGCGAGCGAACGGTCGGCCTTGGGAAAATAAGCGCGGTTGCCCCAGTTCTGGCCGGTGCGGAAGAAAAACACCTCGACACAATTGAAGCCGCCGTCCTGATGCACGGCAAACACGTCGGCCTCTTCGACGCCGCGCGGATTGATGCCCTGGCGCGCCTGGATTGCCGCGAGTGCCGCCAGGCGATCGCGCAGCATCGCGGCGCGCTCGAAATCGAGCGTACTCGCGGCCTGATCCATGTCGGACGCAAGCTCGTCCTTGATGGCGCGGCTCTTGCCTGACAGGAATGCCCGCGCTTCGCGCACCAACTCAGCATAGTCGAGGTGTGAAATTTCGCCGGTGCAGGGCGCCGAGCACCGCTTGATCTGGTGCAGCAGGCAAGGCCGGGTGCGGCTCTCATAGACCGTGTCGGTGCAGGAGCGGATGAGAAACGCCCGCTCGAGCGCGGTGATCGTTCGGTTGACCGCGGAGACCGCGGCGAACGGACCGAAATAGTCGCCAGGCCGATTGCGGGCGCCGCGATGCTTGGTGATCTGCGCCGGTCGCTCGCCGGCGGTGATGAGAATGTAAGGAAACGACTTGTCGTCGCGCAGCAGGACGTTGAACCGCGGCCGCAGCCGCTTGATCAGGTTGGCCTCGAGCAGCAGTGCCTCGGTCTCGGTTGCGGTGGAGACGAACTCGATTGCGGTCGTCGCCGCGATCATGCGGGCGATGTGATTGGCGTGACCGGTCGGCCGCGCATAAGACAGAATGCGCTTCTTGATGTTTTTCGCCTTGCCGACATAGAGCACGTCGCCGGCTGCCCCGATCATGCGGTAGACGCCGGGCGAAGACGGCGCGTGCTTGCCGTAATGGGCAATCACGCCGCGGCCGGCGGCAAGCTGCTCCGGCGCCTGTTCCGCAGGCTCGGCGTCTTCGGCGAGGTCGGGGAGCGTCGGCTCCTCGTCCTCCTCCGGAAGGTCGATGTCGGGATCAATGTTCTGTTTGGGTCCGGGCATGACGGGCTTGAGGTAATGCGGCGCGCGGCAAACTGCGAGGCGCCTATTCTTTGATCTCGGCGGTCGCCGCAATACGCCAGTCGAGATGCTGTCCGCCGTCAACCGCAATGGTCTGGCCGGTGACGGCCTTGGCACCCGCTAAATAAAGCACGGCGTCGGCAATGTCCTCCGGGCTCGGCCCGCGCTGCAGCGGCAACGCCGTAGCCTGGTGGGCGAAAGCGGCGGCGTCCTGCCGGGGGCTCGCGAGGGTTGGTCCTGGCGCAACGGCGTTGACCCGAATGCGCGGGGCCAACGCCTGCGCCAGCGTTACCGTCGCAGTGGTCAGCGCGCTCTTGGTCAGAGTGTAGGAGAAGAACTTGGGCGTCAGCTTGAACACCCGCTGGTCGGTGAGGTTGACAATGGCGGCGTCCGCACCGGCGGGGACCTGCGCGGCAAACGCCTGCGCCAAAAACAGCGGCGCGCGCAGGTTAACGGCGACATGACGATCGAAGCCCGCCGGTTGGAGATCCACGATCTCATCAGGCTCGAACTCGCCGGCGTTGTTCACCAGCAACGTCAGGGCTCCGAACGCCGCGGCAGCCTGCGGCACGAGACGTCGGACGTCGTCATGATCGGCAAGGTCGCCGTAGATCGCGACTGCCCGTCCGCCCGCATCCGCGATCTCGCCGGTCAGTGCCTCCGCCTGCGCCCGTGATCGCCGGGCATGCACCGCGACCGCGTAGCCGTTGCGTGCCAGTGCGAGCGCAATGGCGCGACCAATGCGCCGAGCACCACCGGTGACGAGAGCGACGCGAGAAACGGTATCGGGGAAGTTCTGCGCGGGCATCCAGACGTTTCGGAATCGGAATGGGTTTCGATCGGTCCCGTCTTACGCCGTCGCGATCGATCGTGCCACGGCCCCTGCGCGTGATCGCAGCGCCGAGCACACCGGCCGCATTACGGTCGCGCCCAAGTATCGTAAACAGAATCGCGCCAGACCTCGCGAAGTAAACCGATGCTTAGGCATAATCCTCTGTTTCAATAATCGATTCAGGAAGGCTTAACCTAAACATCGCGATAAACTTTAATTCATGAAATTACCAATCTTTTGCCCTGTGACGGACTCGGTGCTCGAACATTCGAGACGAGATGAACTGAGCAGGCACAGTCGCGTGTGGAGGCGAGCATGAGGGTGAGGGAAATCGGAGCGGCGGTCATCGTGGCGATGATCACGACAAGCGCGGCGACAGCGGCCGACATCGGACGCAGTCCTTATGCCTATGCGGCGCCGGCCTATGCCGGGTACAGCTGGGTCGGGCCCTATCTCGGGCTCACCCTCGGCACGCAATGGGGATCGGTCACAAACTCCTCCGCCAAACCGTTCGGCGTCGAAGGCGGGGTCGAAGGCGGATACAATTGGCAATCCGGCCAGTTCGTCTACGGGGTCGAGGGAGACCTGCAACTTTCCAGCGCCCACGACACCTTCGCCGGCTATCAATTTCAGAATCCGTGGTTCGGGACCGTTCGCGGCCGCGGCGGCGTCGCCTTCAACAACATTCTGGTCTTTGGCACCTTGGGCGTCGCCTTCGGCGAAGGCCAAGTGCAACTCGGCGGCCTGACCGAAAGCACCGCCCATGTCGGTTGGACCGGCGGCCTCGGCATGGAGGTCGGCCTGACCCCGAACTGGTCAGCCAAGGCGGAGTATCTCTACGTCGACCTCTCGGATCAGCATTACTTCTTGACCAACGTCAGCAACAGCTTCCAGTCCAATATTCTGCGGCTCGGCGTCAATTACCGCTTCTGACAACCGGCCCTCGCCTCGCCGGCGGCGCAACGTCATGGCCTCGGTTCGCTGGGGCCACATTTGTAAGGCGCCGCGGTCGATCGGCGTCGATCGGGAACTCCCGGCAGGGTGCGGCGTTCTGGAGCAATATTGCCGATGCCGAGCGAGGGGATCATGCCGCAAAAGAATGCGAAGGAACCGCGCCGTGGCGGGCCTCATCTGCAGTGGTATTATTGTAATATACTGCCGCTCGACGTTCTGTATTCGCCAATGGAACTTTTGGATCGGGCGGAAGTTGAGGCAAATACGAGGCTAGAAAAAGGCACAAACGAGGCGAGATCGGGGCGCGGAAGCTTTTATCTACCATCTTAATTAAATTGACCCCTTGAGCTGTTTCTGGTCTACAGCCGTTAAGGTTTGACGAATACTTTGGCGTCGATTCGATGAGTACTGGGTTTGGGGGGCGTGTTTGGGGCGTGACTTCACGACGGAGGATGGGACGATGAAACGGTTACTTCTCGCAAGCTTGAGCTTGATGGCGATTGCCGCCGCGTCGCAGGCGGTGGCTGCCGACCTTCCCCGCCAGATGCCGGTAAAGGCGCCCGCCTATGTGGCCCCTTATTACAACTGGACGGGTTTTTATCTCGGTGTGAACGGCGGTTACGGCTTCGGCAATTCCAACTGGAGCGGCGCCGGCACCGGAACGTTCAATGCCAGCGGCGGGCTGATCGGCGGCACTGCCGGCTACAATTGGCAGTTCGGCCAAGCTGTCGTCGGTCTCGAGGGCGATGGCGACTGGAGCGGCATCAGCGGCTCCACCAACAATGCCCTTTGTCCCGGCGGCTGTCAGACCAGCAACAACTGGCTCGCGACCGCACGCGGCCGGCTCGGCTATGCGGCCGACCGTTGGCTGCCTTACGTAACCGGCGGCGCGGCGTTCGGTGACATCAAGGCCGCGATCCCCGGCTTCGCAGGCGTCGATACCACCAAAGCCGGCTGGACCGTCGGCGCGGGTGTCGAATTCGCCATCAACGGACCGTGGACCGCTAAGCTCGAATATCTCTATGTCGATCTCGGCAACGACAATTGCGGCTCGTGCGGCGTCTCTTCGCCTGACAATGTCAGCCTGAAGTCGAACATCGTGCGCGGCGGCATCAACTACCGCTTCTGATCACGCGTCAAAGCTTTGGCGTCGTAACGAAGCCCCGGACCTGTGGTCCGGGGCTTCGCGCTTTCAAAGCGTCTGTTGCTTGCTGTCGTTGACGGGCTCGGAATCCAGCGGGGTCCGGTCATCTCCGATCCATCGTCAGACCGTTCAGCGGTCGGCGGCAGTCCGGGCGTAGGCCGGCACCGCGGCGGCAAAGGCACTGAGCCATTGCACCAACCGCGGACAATCGCTCCGCCAGCCGCCATCGAAACGCAGATCGCGGTAACCGAGAGCGCAGGCGACGGCGATCTGCCCGACATCGGGTATCGGATCAAGACCGGGCGGGTCCGCTTCCAGGCTCGCCAGGGCGCGCGCGATCTTGCCGGCCTGGTGGTCAAGCCACTTCGGTTCGTGTTTTTGCGGCGGGCGCCAGCGGCTCTCATAGACTAGCAGGATCGACGCATCCATCACGCCGTCAGCCAGTGCCTGCAGACGCAGGGCGGCGAAGCGGGCGCGCGGTTCGCCCGGAATGATGCGACCACCACCGGCCTTGATGTCGAGATATTCCAGGATGACGCGGGAATCGTAGTAGACGGCGCCGTCCTCGCTGATCAGGACCGGTATTTTTCCGATCGGATTTTGTTCACGCAGGCTGTCGGCGCGGTCGGTCGGATCCGCCGGCTCGATCGCAATCGCGTTGTCAAAACCGAGGATGCCGGCGGCGATCCGGACCTTGCGGCCGAAGGGCGAAGCCGGGCTGCTGCGCAAAATCATCATACCTTGAGCAATCATCCGAAAACTGGCCGTGTCACCGCCGGTCCCATTACCGGCGCCCGCCGAAGAAGCGTCGACGCGCCTGGATAACGCGCGCAGCGCCGAGCGCATAGCGGCACGGCGAACAACGATGTCGGAGGGGCCCGAGATCGGTTGAGGAGCTTGCGCACAACAAGGTCCGACGGCAACGCGCCGCCGGCGCCGCGAGACAATAGAAACGGACCCGGCGTCAGCCGCTGAGAACCAGGTTCACGGCCTTCGGTCCCTTGCCCTTCTTGTCGGGCTCGACATCGAAGGTGATGCGTTGCCCTTCGATCAGCGCTTTCAATCCGGCGTGCTCAACGGCCGTGATGTGCACGAATACATCCCGTCCCCCGTCGTCGGGTTTGATGAATCCGTATCCGCGCTCGCCATTGAAGAATTTGACCGTACCGGTCATTGCCATCGGGAAACTCCTATCCCCGTGGTTGCTCCGCCGCCGGCCCCCACGGCTCGGCGGCTCGGCCGGACATTCGCACCCGGGGAAGGCGTCGGCCCAAGCAGGCCTCGGTCACTCCGGCAGCCTCGCGCACGAGGCAAAACGTCAGCCAGCCCGATGGAATTAAACTAACATGAAACCTGTGGAGGACTAGGCCGATTCTGGTCCGGCGGCCGATTGCCGGCGCCGCCGCAGCAGAGCACCGCGGTGAGCGCCTTCATTTTTCACTGGCGAGCCAATCCAGCGTAAAGCCGGATCCGGCCCGACCGAGCACCGAGGCCAACGCGGGCAGCAGCTGCTTGAGTTCGGCTGCCAGCCGCCACGGTGGATTGACGATGATGAGCCCGGCGCCGGTGAGTTGATCCGGATCCTGCGGCATGCGCAGAAGCTCCGCCCGCAACACCTTGGCGATGCCGGCGCGTTGCAGCCGTTTGGCCAGTGCGTCGGGCCCGCTGCGGTCCTTGATCGGATACCAAAGCACGTAGCAGCCGGTCGGCCATTTGCGGTGGGCGCTCTCGAGACTCTGCGCCAGCCGGGAGAATTCGTCCGGCGCCTCGAAGGCAGGATCCACAATGACCAACCCGCGCCGCTCCTTGGGAGGAATATACGCATTCAGCGCGGTCCAACCGTCGATGGTGACGACCCTGGCGCGCCGGTCGAAGCCGACATTGCGGACGAGCGCGGCGGCTGCCTTCGGTTCGAGTTCGCAGACCACCAGCCGATCCTGCGGCCGCATCAGACCGAGCGCGAGCAGCGGAGAGCCGGGATAGTGCCGCACCGCATCCGCCGGATTGCACGCAGCCAGCGCGTCCAGATAGGGCGCGAGCAGCGCGCGAATGGCGGGTGTCCAGACCACAGCCATGAACCGGCCAATGCCGTCCCGCCATTCACCGGTGCGACCGGCCTCCGGCCCCTGGAGATCATAGCGGCCGGCGCCGGCATGAGTGTCGATGACGCGAAAGGGTGCCGACTTTTCCCGCAGGTGAAGAAGAATGCGGGCGATCACCGCGTGCTTGAACACGTCGGCGAAATTGCCCGCATGGAAAGCATGACGATAATTCATCGCGCTGATCGGGCCGATTGCGAAGGGAATTCATGGCGACACGACGGCGGACCGCGTGCAAGGGATTGTTAGACGTCATCGATTGTTAAAATTGTATGCAATGCCATAGCAAGCCATTCATCGTCGGCGGGCAAGATCGGGCGGCGTCACGATCACCGGCCGGACCTTGCGCGATCGGCCAAAACTCACCAACAACCAAGGGCTCGATTCGGTCATGTGGCGCAGTGTGCTTGCGGCGTTCGTGCTGTTTCTATGCGTCTATCTCTACGGCCATCCGGTGTTTGACGGCTATCGTCCCGTTCCGCTCGATCGCCCGCTGCAGAGCTTCCACGCCGATGTCAATCTGGTCGCGCGGACCGGCAAGGAGAGGTTTCGTCAGATCGATCCCGAGCGGGCGAAACGCCAGGTGAAAGATTTCGCGCAGCGGGTCGGTGGAGAATTATCCGGCAGCGGGCCCTAAGGCACACATACCGCGTATCGCGGGATGTTATGAAGCTCGCGCCGCGCGCTGCGCAAGATCTCGTGCCTCCAAGATCTCGTGAACTCAAGACCTCAGAGAGCCTGATCAAGGATCTGAATTGGATCAGGCTCTCGGCATGGGCGGGTCGGGCAAATCCTGGTGGCGAAGCGGCATGCGCTTCGCCCGATTGCCCTCTAGCTGCCGCGAGAGGGCGGCATCACCAGGGTATCGCGCCGGCAGCTGCGGCTATCGATCTCGCCGCAGTCGCGGAACTTCAGATCCTTGCTGAGGCAAATCCGAACCTCGCTCAATCGTTTGCTGTCGCAGCTGATGGCGATCCCGGCCTTCGTTAGTCCGGGATTGGATTTCACGAAGGCCTCTTCGACGTCGTCCGGCGTCACGTTGATCGGCGCGGTCAGATCAAGGTACTCGGCGGGAATCTTAATCACGGCCCTGGCTTTGCGGACGTTCTCAAAAAACGCGCGGGCGGCGACACCCGAACAGGTGCCGTGACGATCCCACTCATGAAAAATGAGCCGTGGGCTAGGCATCAGGTCCAGCATCGAGGACACGATGGCCCGATCGAGACGCGGCGCGGGTACCTGGCAGAATTCCGGGAAGCCCTTTTCGTATTGCGGCCACAGGCCGTGGACCACGAAGGAATAGCGGCGCTCGCCGCATTGCTGGTCCTGACTCGATTGGTTTTGGCTCGATTGATTTTGGGCCGTCTGGGTTTGCGAGCGCTCCGCCGAGGCCTCACAGAACGAGGGCGACCAGGACAGGGAGAGGACATAGAAGTCGAATTGCCCGGCCTCGTTTTGCCGACGATCCTGCGCCCAGGCGCCGCCGACGAGAAAAACCAGAACCATGGCCAGAAGCGACGCGATCGACGCCGCCCGATACATGCGGATGTGAACCATGATGGGGTACCCCCTTGCTGTTTAGGCAGACACCACTCCGATAGCGCTCCGCCGTGAACATTGCAAGAACAAATTGCAAACAAAGAGAGTACAAGCGATTCTCGGAAAATTCCGACAGGAATTCCTTACCGGTCAATGAATTTCTCGATCGGGGGCTGTGGATAGTTTTTCGGTCGCGGGGCGGCGATCAGACGGCGCCGGCGGCGTCAGGGTCGCGCCATCTTGCAGGCCGGATTGTAGGCCCAGTTGCGATCGAGGCCGACCACGCACCATTCGACGCCCGCGCTGACGCCGACGAAACCGGTATCCTCGCCGATCGAGTAATTGACGTGGCGCCGAACCCCGTCGGACACCAGCGCGGTCGCGCTGCAGAACCGTCGCGGAATGGTGCCCTCGGCCCACGGCCGGAACGCGATCTCGCGGACGTTCTCAAAGCCGACGATGCGCAGGTCGGAATGCCAGAACTGGCTCTCCTTTTCGGAGAAATGCGCCTGGATCTGTTCCAGCCCGCCCTCGCAGACAGGGACCACCGCTTCGTAGCGCGGCCCGGACAGCCAGAAATTCAATTCGAAGATATTGGCCGCCTGCGCAGTCGCGCCCCACACCAGCATCCCGGTCAATGCAACCACAAGCGCAAGGCCGAAGCTGCGGATACGGGCGGACATACGACATTCTCCTCTGAATTGACCCCGCAGACGGTGCCGCGCGGGCAAGCGTCGGTCAAGAGTATACGACAGCACGAGCGGAATTCGAACGCCGATGTTGCAGCAAGCACGCAGCGGGCGCGGTCAGCGACGCCATCCACAGTCTCGCAGTTATCGGAATGTCGCTGCCGCCGGCAGCACGCGCGCCGCCTTGCCGCCTCGCTTTTCGGAAAATCCGCCAACTTACCCACAGCTTTGCCACAGGCTGGGCGGCCACCGGACTGGCGGTATCCGGATGCTTTTAATACCCTCCCGCGAATTCGTCGCATCCGTCGGATCTTGCAAGTAGTGCGCGCGTCGATCGAGGATCGCCATGACTGAAGCAGTACGGCGCTTTGAAACCGCCGAGGCCGTGTTCGGGCTCGATTCCGCCGGCCGGATCATCACCGAGGCGATGGCGCCGTGGGTTCAGGATCTCGGGCTCCTGGTCGTGAGCGTCGAGGCCACCCGCCCCGCCGGCGCGCCGCCCGACTGGCAGCCAGGCGCGTTCATCCGCATGCCATTCACCAGCAGGATTTGTCGCGACGGCGGCGTGGTTTGCGCCCAGGCGCTGACAGCGTTGGTCGATGCCGCCATGGTGGTGGCCTGCTCGGCGGCCTGGAACGGCTATCGTGCGATGACGACGGTCGACCAGACCATGCATTTTCTCCGTCCCGTCAACTTCGACGTGATCGCCGAAGCACGGATCGTCCGGATCGGACGCACCACCAGCTTCGGACGCATCAATCTTTACAGTGCGGCCGACCGACGACACGTCGGCATGGCTTCCAGCGCCTACGCGATGCTGTGACGGTTCAATCGTTGGACGCCGGCGGCTAACGCCAATCCCCCAGCACCGCTTGCACCAACGCAAGGGCTGCGACCGCGGCCGTATCGGCACGCAGAATGCGCGGTCCGAGCGCGAGGCGAATGATCGGCGTGCGCTTCAACATCATGGCCCGTTCCTCGTCGGCAAAACCGCCTTCAGGCCCGATCAGAACCGCGAGCGGGGTCGGTTCGGCACGCGGGCGCGCCAATGCCAGCACCGGATCGGCGACCGGCGCGTCCTCGTCGCACAACACCAGCACGCGAGACGGCTGCAGGCCGTCAAGCGCCACCGCCAATTTTACCGGTTCGCGGATGTCGGGCAGGTTGAGAATGCCGCATTGCTCGGCGGCTTCGATGGCGTTCGCGCGCATCCGGGCGAGATTTACGCGTTCCGCCTGGGTATGGCGGGTGACGACCGGCTGCAGGCACGAGGCCCCAAGCTCAACGGCCTTTTGCACCATGTAGTCGAGACGCGCGTGCTTGAGCGGGGCAAACAGGTAATGCAGGTCAGCGGGGTCGGTCTGGGGCCTGACGCACTGGTCGAGGACCAGACGAACGGATCGCTTCGACCCGGCCTCCAGCAGCGCTCGCCATTCACCATCCTTGCCGTTGAACACCAGCACGCCATCGCGGGGTTTGAGGCGCAGCACGGTCGTGAGATAATGCGCCTGAGCCGGTTCGAGCCCGAGGACAGCGCCCGGCCGGAAGGGCTGATCGAGGTAAACGCGAGGACTGCGAAAATCGTAGCGCGCCATGGAGTGCCTTTGAGCGATGTCTTTGAGGAAATCCTTGGAGGACATCCTTGGAGGAAATCCTGGAGGGAACCCTTGAAGGAGAGCGTTTTGCAGGCGTGCGCTTCTCACGCCGATTGTGTTGGTTGAAGCTCTGCCGGGTGCGACCGGATGTGACAGGTTTGCCGCGGTATCGCCGAATTCGAAGAGTTCTTAATGTCGACACCCTATGCGAATCTGAAGGGCGTTGGGAGCGGGAGATGAACGCCGTGAGGACGAACCGAGCCTTATTGCCGATCCTGGCCGTACTGGCCGCTTCTGTCATGCCCGCCTCTGCTCAGATGATGGCTCCGGGGCCCGCGGGCGCAAGTCCCTGGCCGGGCAATACGCCGCCTTGCGTCGCCGAATTCATGCGACTGCGGGAAGCGGTAGAAAAGCAGGGGCTGGCGGCCAAGGCCGCGCACGACAAGAACGGATCGCGCGAGGATATGTGCAAGGCCATTACCAGCTTCACGGCCGCGGAAGAAAAAATGGTCAAGTATGCCGACGCCAACGCCAGCGGTTGCGGCATTCCGGCTCAAGCGGTGCAGCAGATGAAGGGCAATCACGTTCACACCCTGCAGATCCGCAAGCAAGTCTGTTCCGCCGGCCCGGCCGCGGCACCGCCGACGCCGACCTTGAGCGATGCGCTCGGCACCAACCCATCGGCGGATCCGGTCGCGAGCAAAACGGGCAAAAGCAACACGTTCGATACGCTCACCGGAAACCCGCTCAATACGCGATGAGCAATACGCTCGGACGCGTCGCGGATGCCACCGACAATTGGGTCGACCGCTACGCGCCGGTTTCGACGCGCGGCTATCTGCGGCTGGCCCGTCTCGACCGACCGATCGGCTCCTGGCTGCTGCTGCTGCCGTGCTGGTGGTCGACCGCGCTCGCCGCCGTCTATGCCCGCGCGCCGTTTCCGAACCTCTGGCATCTGGCGCTGTTTTTTGTCGGCGCCTTCGCCATGCGCGGCGCCGGCTGCACCTGGAACGACATCGTCGATCGCGACCTCGATGGCCGCGTCGAGCGCACGCGTTCGCGGCCGATCCCTTCCGGTCAGGTGAGCGTCCGGCAGGCCGGCGCTTTTCTCGTCGCGCAAGCGCTGGTCGGTCTGCTGGTGCTGGTGCAGTTCAATGGTTTCGCGATCGGCGTCGGCATCGCGTCGCTCGCCATCGTCGCCGTCTACCCTTTCATGAAGCGCTTCACCTATTGGCCGCAAATCGTGCTCGGCCTGGCATTCTCCTGGGGCGCGCTGATGGGATGGGCGGGCGCCTTCGGCCGTCTCGACTGGCCTGCCCTGCTGCTCTATGCCGGCACGATTTCCTGGGTGATCGGATACGACACGATCTACGCCCACCAGGACCGCGAGGACGATGCGCTGATCGGCGTCAAATCCACCGCGCTGCTGTTCGGCGAGCGCACCAAGCCGATGCTCGGCGTGTTCTATGGTCTCGCGGTGGTGCTGATCGGAGCAGCCGGCCTGACGGCTCACGCCGGCGTCATCTTTGCCCTGGGGCTTACGGCTTTCGCCGTCCATCTCGGCTGGCAGATCTGGCGGCTCGATATCAACGATCCGGATCTCTGTCTCAGGCTGTTCAGATCGGATCGCGACGCGGCGATGATCCTGTTCGCGGGCCTGGTGTTCGACGCCATGCTGCGCAGCGCGGCATCGACCTGACCGTCAGGTCCGCGCAATGATCTCGCGTTCGTTGCGGTGCACGCGCCGTTCGGCCTGAATGCGCGTCGGCTTGCGGCGGAACTGTATCAAGGGGCGACGTTTGCGGATCGGACCGTAGCGCCGCCGCCGCGGCGCAACGGCGTGCACGCGGACGCCGCCGAGCCGTCGGAACGGATCGCGCAGGTCTCCGTCGTCATCGACGACCAGCAAGGGACGGTTGAGAATGCGCGCCCACAATTGCCATTCCGCGACGACGTCGGTGCCGTCGGGCGCAACAAAAACCGGAATGCAGAGCGCGGGATCGCGATGTTCCAGCATCACCGCGATGGCGCCATCGGTCTGGGCGTCCGGCGGCACGATCCGGATGGCGACGCCGAGAAATGCCGTCACCGGCAAGGAGACTGTCATGGGAATGCCGCGCACGGCGCGCCGCACAATCACGCGCTCGCGGTGAAGTTCGACCAGTCGGACCCGTTCGTCCGCCCCGCCGTCGAAGGCCGGGAAGCGGACGGGCAATGTCATCGGATCGAGCCGCAGGTTGCGGCCCGATCCGGCAGGTCTGGCCCCGCCGACTGCCATTCAACGCCTCACACGTTTTCTGTCATCGTCAGGCTCTTTGGCGCCCGATCGTTGTCCGGATGGTACCGGCGGAGGCTCGGAATCCGCTTAAAATCCCTGGTTAATCGGTGGTTTGTCCGCCTTTGCTGATGGGCATGATTGATGGGACCTTGCCGCCTTCATTCGATTTATCGGGATCCGGGAAGGAAATGCGGCCATACAGCATGGTGAATAAATGCCTTGATCCGTCCGCGTTGCTGTCCCATCTGATGCGCATCCGTCACCCGCCCCTCTTCCCGACCGAACCGAACGCGAGTTCCACTTCCATGTCCTCTTTGTTTGATCAATCCGGACTGCTGCTGCGGGCTGAACAGCTGGTCGAGGCCGCGCGGCGCGCGGGCGCCGATACGGCCGATGCGGTCGCGGTGCGTGGCATCTCGCAATCGGTCGAGGTGCGGGAAGGATCGGTGGAGGAATCGGAACGCTCAGAGGGCGACAATATCGGCCTGCGGGTGTTCGTCGGGCGGCGCCAGGCGGTGGTGTCCACCAACGATGTGTCGGAAGACGGCATCGGGACGCTCGCCGAACGCGCGGTCGCGATGGCGCGGGTGGCGCCGGAGGATCGGTTCGCCGGCCTGGCCGAAGCGGAATTTCTGGCGCGGACGATTCCCGACCTTGATCTGCTCGATCCCGACCTTCCGAGTGTTGAGCAATTGGAAGACGTGGCGCGGTCGGTGGAAGAGGCGGGCCTCGCGGTCAAGGGCGTTACCAAGTCGGGCGGGGCCTCCGCGTCCGCAGGGATCGGCGGCATGGTGCTGGTGACCAGCCACGGCTTTCGCGGCGCCTATCTCGGTTCGAGCCACAACATCGGCATGCAGGCGATCGCCGGCGACGGCACCACTATGGAGCGCGACTACGATTTTTCCTCCGCGCTGCATTTGTCCGATCTGGAGTCGCCGGAGTCGATCGGCCGTTCCGCGGGCGAACGCGCGGTCAAGCGACTCAACCCGCGCAAGGTCTCGACCCGGCGGGTGCCGGTGGTGTTTGATCCGCGCGTCGCCGGCTCCCTGGTCGGGCATTTGGCATCCGCCGCCAACGGCAGCGCGATTGCCCGCAAAACCAGTTTTCTCAAGGACAAGCTGGGTGAACAGCTGTTCGCATCGCACATCAGCATCATCGATGATCCGTTGCGAGTTCGCGGGCTGCGTTCGCACCCGTTCGATGCCGAGGGCGTTGCCGGCGAACGCCGCGCCATCGTCGCCGACGGCAAGCTGACAACCTGGATCCTCGACTGCGCCACCGCCCGCGAACTCGGCATGAAGACCACCGGACATGCGCAGCGCGGGGTCGGCTCGACGCCCTCACCCGGCGCCACCAACCTGCATCTCGCACCCGGCACCGCGACGCCGGAGGCCTTGATGTCCGACATCGCGGATGGTTTCTACGTGACCGACCTGATCGGAATGGGCGCCAACATGGTGACGGGCGACTACAGTCGCGGGGCCGCCGGATTCTGGATCGAGCACGGCAAGCTTACCTACGCCGTCAGCGAGGTGACGATTGCCGGCCATCTGCTCGATATCTTCCGCACAATGACGCCGGCCGACAATCTCACGTTTCGCTATGGCATCAACGCCCCGACCGTCCGCATCGAGGGGCTGATCGTTGCCGGCGTCTGACGCCCTCGCCCGTGACCTCGAAGCCGCCGTCCGCGAAGCGGGCGCGCTCGCACTTCGCCTGTTCCGAACACCGATCAAGACCTGGACCAAAGGCCGCAACTCGCCGGTGTCCGAAGTCGACGTCGCGGTCGATACGTTGCTGAAGGAAAAACTCGCCGACGCCGGACCTGATTATGGCTGGCTGTCAGAGGAGAGCGTCGACGATCGCAGCCGATTGTCGGCGCGCCGGGTGTGGATCGTCGATCCGATCGACGGAACCCGTGCCTATGTCGCGGGGCTGATCGACTGGACGATTTCGGCCGCCCTGGTCGAGGACGGTCGACCGATCCTCGCCGCCCTGTTCGCGCCGGTCAGCGACGAAATGTTTCTGGCGGCAGCCGGCTGGGGCGCGACATGCAACGGAGTACCGATCGCCGTCACCACCGGCAATACGCTGGCGGGCGCACGCATTGCCGGACCAAAACACCATCTCGAGCAATTGCTCCGGCGCTGGCCGGAGATCGTGCCGATCCCGAAAATTCATTCACTGGCGCTCAGAATCGCGCGTGTCGCGCAAGGGCAAGTCGATATCGCGCTGGCATCCGGCAACGGCCAGGATTGGGATCTTGCAGCCGCTGATCTTTTGGTGCACGAAGCCGATGGGGTGCTGACGACAATCGCCGGTGAATACCTCACATATAATCGACCCGACCCGATCCATGGCGCCCTGGTCGCTACCGGCCGTTCGCGACACCGGGCGGTGCGTGACGCCCTGCGCGAGCAGCCGGACGCAATTCGCTGAACGCAACACCGGGACTTGCGGACAAATCAAAAGGAGTCCTCATGTCCAGCCAAACTGAGAGCAAGCAACTGTTACATCTGGTGCTCGGCGGCGAGCTGGCCCAGATCGGCGGCATAGAATTCAAAGATCTCGAGAAACTCGATGTCGTCGGCGTTTACCCGAATTATGCGACCGCCTATGTGGCGTGGAAGGCGAAGGCGCAACAAACCGTCGACAATGCGCATATGCGCTATTTCATCGTCCATCTGCACCGCCTGCTCGACCCCGACAGCACCGGTCAGCGGGCCCCCTGACCGCTCGGGACCGAGTATCGATGATCTCGTCCAGGCGCATGGCGCGGTCGTGCCCATGATCCGGTTTGCACAACCGGCGACATCCGGTTCCTGCCTGACTCACGCCGTTTTGCCGGGCGAGCGCGATCACCTCGCCCGCCGGCTTCGTGCTATCATCCGCCGCGCCGATGATAGCGTCGATGGAACGAAGAAGGATTGCGACCGTGGCTGAGCGCCTCCCCCTGACGCTCGCCACCTATCGGTTTCTCACCCGCGCGGCGACGCCGTTTGCGCCGCAGATCCTGAAGCACCGTCTCAATCGCGGCAAAGAACATCCCACCCGGCTGGCCGAGCGATGGGGCGAGACCAGCGCGCCGCGTCCCAGCGGTCCGCTGGTGTGGGTCCACGGCGCGAGCGTCGGCGAGGTCGCGACCGTCATTCCCCTGATCGAACGAATCCGCAAGCAGGACTTTGCGGTGTTGATCACCTCCGGCACCGTGACCTCGGCGATCCTCGCCGAACACCGGATGCCGGCCGGGGCGATCCATCAGTTCATCCCGCTCGACGCGCCATCGTTCGTGACACGCTTTCTCAACCACTGGCGTCCTGATCTTGCGCTGTTCGTGGAATCCGACTTGTGGCCGAATCTGATTATTTCCAGCGCCCAACGCGGGATCCCGATGATCCTGGTGAACGGCCGGATGTCGGACCGCGCCTTTCGCCAATGGCGCTACCTGCCGGGAACCATCGAGGCGCTGCTCAAGCGGTTCGATCTGTGTCTGGTTCGCTCGACCGCCGATGCCGAGCGCTACGGCGAGCTCGGTGCACCGCGCCTCGACACCACCGGCAACCTGAAGCTGGACGTGCCGGCGCTGCCGGTGGACGAAAGCAAGCTCTCGGCGCTATCGGCAGCGCTCGCCGGCCGCACCATCGTCGCCGCAGCCTCGACCCATCCCGGCGAGGAAGCCGCGGTTATCGATGCGCATCGTCGCTTGAAGCAGGCGTTTCCCGGCCTGTTGACCATCCTCGCCCCACGGCACCCGGAGCGCGGAGGCGGGATCATCGACATCGCCACGGCGGCGGGATTATCCGCGGCGCTGCGATCGCGCGGCCAACTTCCCCATGCCGGTACCGACGTCTATGTCTGCGACACCGTCGGCGAACTCGGAATGATTTACCGTCTCGCGCCGATCGTGTTCATGGGCGGCTCGCTGATTCGGCACGGCGGACAAAATCCGGTCGAGGCGGTCAAGCTTGGCGCCGCAATTCTGCACGGCCCGCACGTGTCGAACTTCACCGAGATCTACAGCGCGCTCGATCGCACCCGGGGTGCGGAACTGGTCCCCGATGCCAGCGGGCTCTCGCCGCGGCTGGGGGCGTGGCTGCGCGATGCGGAGGAGCGCAAGCGCGTCGTGGGCGCCGCGCAAAAAACTGTTGAAGCCCTCGGCGGTGCGCTCGACCGGACGATTGCGGCGCTGCAGCCCTATCTGCTGCAATTACGGCTCGAGCGCGGGTCGGGTGATGCGTGAGCCGGCCTTCTGGTGGCGCGCTCCCGGCCTCGCCGCTGCGCTGCTGGCACCCGCGGCTGCCAGCTATGGCGCGATCGCTGCGCGGGCGTTCAGGCAACAGGGACGCGGCGCCGGTGTGCCGGTCATCTGCGTCGGCAATCTGACAATCGGCGGCGGCGGAAAGACCCCGACCGCCATCGCGATTGCCCGCATATTCCTCGCGGCCAGCCTGCGCGCGGCGTTTCTCACCCGCGGCTACGGCGGCAGGCTGCGCGGACCGATCCGCGTCGACGTCCAGACCCATCGCGCCGCCGATGTCGGAGACGAGCCGTTGCTGTTGGCGCGAGTGGCAACGACCATCGTGGCGCGCGATCGTGTCGCCGGCGCGGCGCTTGCGCAGGCGATCGGCGCCGATGTCATTGTGATGGACGACGGATTTCAGAATCCATCTTTGATGAAGGATCTCGCGCTGCTGGTGATGGATGGCCGACGCGGCATCGGCAATGGGCGCGTCATTCCGGCCGGCCCGTTACGCGCGCCGCTTGATATTCAGCTCGACCATGCCGACGCCCTGCTCGCGATCGGCGAAGCACCGGCCGCCAGCGAGGTCGTGGCCGAGGCGACGCGCCGCGGCCTGACGATCTTCCGTGCTCGCCTGGAACCCGATCGCGCAGCAGCCGATGCGCTCGCGAATCAGAATGTGCTCGCCTTCGCCGGGATCGCCGATCCGGAGAAATTCTTCGCGACGCTGTCGGGCATCGGCGTCGCGGCGGCCACCGCCAGTTTTCCCGATCATCACGCGTTCACGGCACGGGACGCTGCGGGGCTGCTCGCCCGCGCCACGCGCGAGAACCGTCGCCTGCTGACGACGGAAAAGGACCTGGTGCGTCTGCAGGGCGAACCGGATGTCGCGGAGCTCGCTGCCCGCACGACGGCGCTTCCAGTTACACTGATGTTCGATCAGGACGCTGCCGTGCGCGGTTTCCTGCTCGCGGCAGTGCGGCCGAAATCGCCGGGATAGTTTTTAAGGAAAGCGTTCAGGATGCAAGCGCTGCAGCACCGCCTGCGGACTGGAATAGGCTTCCTGCAACTCGACACTCCAATATTTCAGCTCCTCAAGCGGGATCGGCGCGCCGGTGACCGCACAACGCACGAAAGCGCCAGGTCGCACAACGCGGAAATCCCCGTCGAGATATTTGACCTCTGCCTCACCCGCCATGGGGGGCCGGTGATCGAAGCGGTTCAGCACCTCATGCCTCCTTCGGACTTGGCGAGCATCTTAACGGAATCCGAGACCGCCGCCGATACATTGAATCGTTGACGAAACATAGGGGTTCCCACCGCGGGTGAAAACCCTCTCCGATCGATACCAAAGCGTGAAGCAGCCCTGCGCCACGGCCAGCCTTGATATGTTTCCGTCAATACGTACAACGCAATAGCGCGGATGTTGCGCATGGTTCGCGCACGGACGATCTCGGTCTGCACCGCTTGTGTCAACCAGTCCATATTACATGCTAAAGTTGCGAACCCGGTATTGCGGCTCCGGTTGCGCGATGTTGCATGTTCGTTCACTACGAGCACGCGCGAGGCCTCGCCGCCGCCACCGAGGCGCGATGTGCTCTGGACCAGTCGTCATTTGGTTGCGGAAACGGTATTCTTGGTCCGCACGGGAGGCGACGTCAGTTAACGGAAATGATGCATGCGATTGACCGCCGCCGTCTTTGCCTTCATGGGGGTCGCGTTCCTGACCAACGCGGCTTTTGCCGCCAGCAATCCGGAGGCCGTGGAATTCACCTCCGGCGACGTCACGCTGAAGGGGCTGCTCTTTCGGCCGGAGGGAAATGGTCCTTTCCCCGCCGTTGTCGGCCTGCACGGCTGCGGGGGATTAACTGATCACGCCGGCACGATGGGGTCTCGCTATCGTGACTGGGGACAACGTCTCGCCAAAGCGGGCTTCGCGGTGCTGTTTCCCGACAGCTACGGCTCCCGCGGGCTCGGATCCCAGTGCACCGTGCACAACCGCACGGTTCGTCCCGAACATGAACGCGTTGCCGACGCCAACGCGGCGCGGCGTTGGCTACAAGGTCAGACCTGGGTCAAAGCCGATCACGTTGCGCTGGTCGGCTGGTCGACCGGGGGCGTGAGCGCGCTGTGGGCGGTCCGTCCGCACAAGCCGGTGAAGGACGACGGGCCGGATTTCCGATCGGCGGTCGCTTTCTATCCCGGCTGCCGGCGACTGGACGCGACCGCATGGAGCGCGCGGGTGCCGACGCTGATCCTGGCCGGCGGCTCCGACGATTGGAGCCCGGCGGCGGTCTGCGAGCACATGGTGGCTGAAGCGCGCGGCCGCAGCGCACACGCGGCGATCGTGGTTTATCCGGGCGCCTATCAGGATTTCGACCATCCCAACCGCGCGCTGCAAACGCGCAGTGGCTACGCTTTTTCCGCCGATGGATCCGGAAGCGTGCATATCGGAACCAACCAGGGCGCCCGCGCCGACGCGCTCAAGCGAGTGCCGCAATGGCTTGCCCGTTAAACGCGCCAAGTCGTCCGCGAAGCACGGCGCTCAGGTCGGATTATCGAGACTGAGCACGCCGCTGTCTTCGTCATATGCGAAAGCCTCGCCATAGCGCGCCCACGAGATGATGGCGCGCAAGGTCTGCTCGGCGGCCTCCTCCGACATGTGATCCTCGAGCTCATCGCGAAATCGGCTGGCCGGCGCCCGATGTGAGGAACGATCATCGAGCACGTGCTTGATGTGCGCCGCAAGCGGCACATAGGTGAAGAAATGCTGCGCAAAGAGTTTCTTCCGTCCATCCACGTCGGCTTGCACAAAGCGCTTTCCGGTATCGGTCAAGCGAATGTCGCCCTCCGCGACCTCGGCGAAGCGCAGCAATTGCAAGGTGTCGGCCGCCGGAAACAAATCGTCGATCTCCATCTGCAGGCTGCCGGCGAGCGCCGGCAGATCGGCCTTGCCGCTATAAGGTTCTGCCGCAATCGTCTCCATCAAGCCGGCGAGAATATTCGGCGAAATCCGCGGCAGGACCATCGCAATGCCGGTGCCGGGAAAAATGCCCTCGCGCGCGCGCTTGTCGCCCGGTCGCGCCGTCATCAACGCATAGATGTCATCGACGAGCTGGCGAAATTTCGGGTCGAGACGACTGCGGGGCTGCGGCAGTTCGACCTTGATCTCCGACACGATCCGGCCGGGGTTGGACGAAAACACCAGAATGCGATCGCACATGACAACCGCTTCCTCGATGTTGTGCGTCACCATCAGGATCGAGGAGATCGGCATGCGGCCTTCGCACCAGAGGTCGAGCAGATCGGTGCGCAGCGTTTCGGCGGTGAGCACGTCGAGTGCCGAAAACGGCTCGTCCATCAGCAACACCCTCGGATGCACGACCAGCGCCCGCGCAAGCCCCACGCGCTGGCGCATACCGCCAGAGAGTTCCTTCGGATAGGCGCTTTCGTAGCCATCGAGGCCGATCAGATCGATCGCAGCGAGCGCCCGCTTCTTGCGCAGATCGGGATCAACCCCTTGCGCTTCGAGCCCGATCTCCGCGTTTTCCAGCACCGTCAGCCAGGGAAACAGCGCGAAGCTCTGGAACACCATGGCGACCTGGCTGGCCGGCCCGGACACCAGGTCCCCGTCGATCGTCACCGTTCCCGAACTTGGCCGCATCAGGCCGGCGATGATCCGCAGCAGGGTCGACTTTCCGCAGCCGGAGCGGCCGAGCAACGCGACGATTTCGTTGTCCTTCAAGGTCAGACTGACGTCGTCGAGAACGAGGTGATCGCCCTCGTTATAGAGATGGCGCAAGTGATCGACCTGGACCAAAGCCGTTGTCGAGGGCGTGCGAGATTCGAGGGAAACCACCGTATCCATGAGCGGGTGTCCTTAATTCAATCGAAACCGGCGCTCGGCCAGGCGATATAGCGGGCGCCACAGCAGCCGGTTGAATGCGACGACGAAGATCGACATCACCGCAATCCCGAGGACCACGCGCGGATAGTCGCCCTTTTCCGTCGCCTCCGCGATGTAGGCGCCAAGGCCGGTGGCGCTGAGCCTGGTATCGCCCCAACTTGCAACTTCCGCCACGATGCTGGCGTTCCAAGAACCGCCGGACGCGGTGAGCGCTCCGGTGACGTAATAGGGAAACACCCCCGGCAGCATCACGTCGCGCCACCATTGCCATGACCTCAGACGATACAGCGTCGAGGCTTCGCGCAGATCGGTCGGGAATGCGCTGGCGCCAGCGATGACGTTGAAGACGATGTACCACTGCGTCCCCAACACCATCAGCGGGCTGAGCCAAATGTTGGGATTGAGATGCCAGGATACAATGCCAACGACCGCGATCGGAAACAGCACATTGGCGGGAAACGCGGCGAGAAACTGCGCGAACGGTTGGACTTTCTCCGCAGCCCACGGCCGCAATCCGATCCACACGCTGATCGGCACCCAAATCACGCTGGCGATTGCGATCAACACCACCACCCGGACCAGCGTGATCAGTCCGAGCCCGAAAGCCGTGACGACGTCGGCCAAGCCGAGGGTCGCATGCAAGTAGCTGAACATCCGCCACACCGCGTCGGCGGCGCCGGCAAGGACGAGCACCATCCATAAGATGTCGGTTGCCTTGGCCCATTGCGACGACATCGCGGGCAAGCGCAGGCCTGAGCGTCGGGGTCCGATCGTCGCGAGGCGGGCGCCGAAGCCGGATATCAGCGCAAAGACCCGCTTGAACAGCCGGGCGCGCCGCACGATGTCGTAGACCCATGATTGCGGCCGCTGCAGCGCAGCAGTCTGTTCGAACCGGAACTTGTCGGCCCAGGCAACGATCGGCCGAAACAACAGCTGATCGTAGGCGAGGATCACCGCCGCCATGGTGGCGACCGCAAGGGCAACCGCGCCGATATTCTTCTGCTCGATCGCCAGCGCGAGCCAGGAGCCAATGCCGGGCAACTTGAATGTCGTGTTGCCGACGCTGACGGCTTCCGATGCCACGACGAAAAACCAGCCGCCGGACATCGACATCATCGTGTTCCAGATCAGTCCGGGAGCGGCAAACGGGACCTCGAGCCGCCAGAACCGCAGCCACGGCGACAGCTGGAAGTGTCGGCTCACCTCGTCGAGGTCGCTCGGCACCGTTCGCAGGGACTGATAGAAGCTGAACGCCATATTCCAGGCTTGCGCGGTGAAGATCGCAAAGATAGCGGCGCACTCGGCGCCGAGTTCGCTCGCCGGAAACAACCGCATGAAGAATACGACGGTGAAGGTGAGGAAGCCGAGCACCGGCACCGATTGCAGGATATCGAGGGCCGGGATGATGACGAGTTCGGCCTTGCGGCTCTTGGCGGCGAGGGTCGCAACCACGAACGTGAACGCCAGCGACGCGAGGATGGCGGCAAACATCCGCAGGGTGGTCAATAGCGCATAACCCGGCAAATTCATCGGATCGAGCGTGACCGGGGCGACATCGAGGCTGGCCAGCGGCGCCTGCATTTCGCGGGCGCCATGGGCGAGCGCGATAAACACGCCCGCGATCAGAAAAAAAACGACGATGTCGTAAAAATTCGGCAACAAGCCGCGCGGACGCAGTCCAAGCGGGTAAGTGCGTTCAGCTCGGGTGGCGATCGGAGTAATCATTACGCACCTCGCGACCGCGGACGACCCAACGACATCCAGGTCATTCGCCAAAGATGGCTATACGATCGTCAAGTTATTCGCTGTTCGCGCTGAGCCTGCCACCTCACTGGAAATGACAGGCGTGGCCGCCACATGACCCACACAGCCAAAAAGGTCAATCATAAACAGCTCGTCCCAGGCTGTTATGACCAGACGATGACAGTCGCGGTCTGATCAATGGGAATGCTCGCGCGCACTACGGGGAGCGTTGCCGATGGGGTCGGCGATCGCTTTGCATCCCTTGATCGCTGCCCGTGATCGCTGGACTGTCGGCTGCGCGGAACTTTATCCCGGTGGCGACGTTAGCCGGACGTCGAGTCGCGCCAAGCGCGCGCATGACCACAATCCTATGCTATACTACCACCGCTCGCGATTCGGCGCTGTTGAGGGTCCCGATCACGCGGGTCTTACATCTGGGGAGCATCACCATGTCTGAGTTTCGAGTCCGCGCCGGAGCATTGGTCTCCGCCGCCGTCTTCACCGCTTTTTTGGCAGCAGCCTTGACGGGGCTCTCGGCGGTCACCGTCGGATCTGCGGCGCTCGCCCAATCGACCTCCAGCCCATCGACGACGTCGACGATTTCGTCCTCAGCAAATGAAGTCAAGGAATGGTCGCGGAAGAAGTGGAATGCGATGAAGCATGAATGGCAAAAGGACAAGGCCAAGTGGGACGTGTGCAATCAAAAGGCCAGTGACCAGAAGCTTTCGGGCAAGGCCAGCTGGTCGTTCATCTATGATTGCATGAAGGCATCCTAGCCGCCGCCCATCCGAGATCATCGGCACACGCGCCCGGCGGTCGATCACCGCCGGGTTTTCTATTTGCAGAGTCGGTTTTATTTTACATTGACCGATAGTTAATTTTCGCTTGCTAACAAATGGGTCAGGCCTGCGCCGCCGTCGACGGCCGACGTCCGCCAGCCGGGCCCGGAGCTTGTCATGCAGCGTTTCAAGCAATCCATCAGCCTGACCCTGTTGACCCTGATGGGGGTGATGATCGTCACGGTGGTCGCTGCGATGGGGATGTTCGTCTCCGCCGGGTGGCAGAGCTACCTCCAAAGCAATCGGATGGTGCGTCTCTCCGAGGCGGATCGCGCCTTGTTCGAAGCGCTCAACAAGATGCGAGTCAATCGCGGCGAGGTGGCGACGGTGCTGGTCGGGGAAGAGAACCCCGTCGCCAGCATCAAGACGCTGCAGCAGGACACCCAGCAGCAGCTCGAGCTCGCCCTGCGCGCGGTTGCGGCGCTCGACCTGGCCGACAAGCAGACCATCATCGACGCGGTTCGCTCGGCTTGGAGCGCGGCCGGCAACCGCTTTGAACCGGTCATGCAGGAAGCGGCGAAGCCGAAAGTCGCCCGGTCGCTCGCCGCAACCAATGAATGGTATGCCTCGGTGACCGATGTCGAGCGCGCGGCGATCGCCGGATCAGACCGCATCGCCGGCGAGGTCCGGCTGGCGGATCCGTTCACCGCCGAATTGCAGCAATTCAAATCGGCGGCTTGGACGGTGCGCGCCAATTACGGCCTGCAGTGCAGTGCCTTTCGCGGCAATGTCGCCAACGCGAAGCCGCTCGAAGTCCAGCAGATGATGACCGTCGGCGGTCTCCGCGGCGGCGCTTCGGTCGGCATCGAACAGTTGAAGACCCTCGCGGCCCGGCCGGGTGTGTCGGACAATCTGGTCGCGGGCGTGAAGACGCTCGGCGAGAAGATCGTCGCGGGCAACAAATGGATCGACGGGGTTGTCGCCAAGTTCGACGGCAGCGGCCAGCCGGTGCTGCCGGCGTCCGAATGGACCAAACAGTGCATTGCACCGTTCGAAAGCGTGCTCGGCGTGGTCTATCGCGCCCTCGACGAGACCCGCGACTATGCGGCGATGCGCCAGGCGACGGCACTCACAAATCTCGGCCTGCAATTGGCGGGGCTTGCAGCCATTCTCGGCATCGGGGCGATCAGCATCCTGGCGGTGCGGCGTCGCCTGACCTCACCGATCGGGATCCTGATGGCGGCCATCGGCCGCCTCACCGGTCGCGATTTCCAGACGGCGGTCCCGGCGATGCCCTATCCCGACGAGTTGGGGCATCTTGGCGCCGCGCTCGAGCAAATGCGGCGCACCGCCCTCGAAGCCGAAGAACTCGCGGCCCGCAATGCGCAGCAAACGCTTGCGCTCGACCGTGCGGCGGAAATCAACGCGGCCTGTCGTGCCTTCGACCAAAGTGCGACGACCCTGAGCGAGGGGGTATCCCGTTCGGCCGGCACCGTCCGCAGCACCGCCGAGAGCATGAAAACCATGGCGGCCGGAGCGAGCCGGCAGGCAGAGCAAGTCGCGGCCGGCGCCGAGCAAGCCGGCGGCCATGTCAACAGCGCGGCCTCCTCGGCGCAGCAACTGACCGCGGCATCCGCGGAAATCGCGCAGCAGATCCAGGCAACCGCGAGCGCCGCGCGCCAGGCCATGCAACAAGCGAACCAGGCCAACACCACGGTTCGCGCGCTGGAAGAGGCGGCGCAAAAGATCGGTGAGGTGGTATCGCTGATTTCCGCGGTCGCAGCCCAGACCAATCTGCTCGCGCTCAACGCCACCATCGAGGCGGCGCGGGCCGGAGAGGCCGGCCGCGGCTTTGCGGTGGTCGCAAGCGAGGTCAAGTCGCTCGCCAGCCAGACCTCGCGCGCGACCGAAGACATCACGCAGCAGATCACGGCCATTCAACAGGCGACGCGCACCACGGTGACCGCCATTCACGACATCACCGGTCTGATCACCGGGATCGACGAGCGCACCGCCGGCATCAGCGCCGCAGTCGAAGAACAGGAAGCGGCGACGCGGGAGGCCGCGCGCAGCATCGAGCAAGTCGCCGCCGTGATGGGAACGGTGACGCAGGCGATTTCGGACGTCGCCAAAGGCAACGACGAGACCAGCCGCGCGGCGGATACCGCCTTTGCCACCATCGAAACCATGATGCGGGACACCGGCAATCTCAATGCCGAAGTCAGGCGCTTCCTCGAGGTGCTGCGGGCGGCGTAAGGAACTTTCGCCGCCGCGCGGTCGCGACGCTGCAAGGCCGGCACTTTAGCCTTCGCGCCTCACGCGCCGAACAGACTGCCCTGGCCGCCGCCACCAGCGCGCGGCACTTTTGGTTTGGCCGGGGTTGCAATCGGTGTTTCGCCCCCGCCGCCTTCGGCGATCGCCGCGACGCGTCCGTCGCTGAATTCGATGTCGAGCCGCATTCCCGGCGCAACCGCAACCGCGGATCGCACCGTCTTGCCGTCGCCGTCGCGCACCAGCGCGAATCCGCGCGCCAGGACGCCGTGGTAGGACAACGCGCCGAGCAATTGACCGGCGCGCTCGACGCGGACACGACGCAGATGCATGAGCGATCGGCTGGCGCGCTCGGAGCGGGCAAACAACGCCGTGACCCGCTCGCGGGATTGGCCGATCAGGATCCGGCGGGCCTCGGTATTGGCCCGCAGCGCCGACGCCAGTCGCGCCGCAAGACCGGTAAAGCGGTCGCGCCGCCGCTCGACATGCACGCGCAGGCACTGACCGGCGGTACGGCCGGCCCGATTGACGCGGTCGCGTTCCTGCACGATGCGCGTTCGCAGGGTCTGCGGCGTCAACCGCGAGGCAATGCGCGAGAGCGCGGTATGATGGAGCTGGGCATTCGCCCGCAACGCCCGCGGCAACCGGTCGGCGGCGGAATCCACCCGCTGCCGCGGCAGCGCCAGCAGTTCGTCGGCCCCGGGAATGGCCCGCATTGCGGCGCGCAGTTCGCTGCGGCGGGCCTCCTGCGCGCGCTGCCACGAACCGTGGCTGCGGCGCGCCAATCCATCGAGGCGTGCGATCAGTTCGCTCTTGACCGGCACTGCCATTTCGGCCGCTGCCGTCGGCGTCGGGGCGCGTTTGTCGGAAGCAAAATCGATCAGCGTCACGTCGGTCTCGTGGCCGACCGCAGAGATCAGCGGAATCATGCTCTCGGCGGCCGCGCGCACGACGATTTCTTCATTGAACGACCAGAGGTCCTCGATCGATCCGCCGCCGCGCGCCACGATCAGCAGATCCGGCCGCGGGATCGACCCTGATTCCGGCAGCGCATTGAAGCCGCGGATCGCGGCCGCGACCTCGTCGGCGGAGCCGTCGCCCTGGACGCGCACCGGCCACACCAGCACGTGGCGCGGAAACCGATCGGCCAGACGATGCAGCACGTCGCGGATGACCGCCCCGGTCGGCGAGGTGACGACCCCGATCACATCCGGCAAATAGGGCAACAGCTGTTTGCGGGCCTCGTCGAACAGGCCCTCGGCGGCAAGTTTCTTCTTGCGCTCCTCGAGCAGCGCCATCAGGGCGCCGAGGCCCGCCGGCTCGAGGCTCTCGATGACGATCTGGTAGGTGGAGCGGCCGGGATAGGTGGTCAGCCGGCCGGTCGCGACCACCTCGAGCCCATCCTCGGGCTTGATGCGCATGCGGCCATAGTTGCCCTTCCAGACCACCGCATCGATGCGGGCGCTCTCATCCTTGAGGGCGAAATAGGCGTGGCCGGAGGAATGCGGGCCGCGGAAGCCGGAAATCTCGCCGCGCACCCGCACATAGCCGAAATTATCCTCAACCGTCTTTTTCAGCGCCGCCGACAGCTCGGTGACGGTCCATTCCGGCACATTGACGCGCGGTTCCCCGCCCATTCACGACATCTCCAAGGCTGTTGCCCAAGTTGCGAATCTCTTGCGATCGTCTTGTCCCATGCTACACCACCCGCCGCCAGTCAGCCGCGCGAACTCGAGTGGTGCCGCGAGGATTTGCGAACTTCGGGAATCCGGACGCCAGGACGTTCATGAACATACTCCTCCTCGGTTCCGGCGGGCGCGAGCATGCGCTGGCCTGGAAAATGGCGGCAAGTCCGCTGGTCGACCGCCTTTATTGCTCGCCCGGCAATGCCGGGATCGCGCGCGAGGCAACTTGCGTTGCCCTCGAGCTCACCGACCACGCGGCGCTGATCGATTTCTGCCGACAAAACCACATCGATTTCGTCGTGGTCGGCCCGGAGGCGCCGCTGGTCGCCGGCGTGGTCGATGATCTCGAGGCGGCGGGAATCAAGACCTTCGGCCCGAGCAAGACTGCGGCGCGGCTCGAAGGCTCCAAAGGCTTCACCAAGGATCTTTGCCGCGCCAACAATATCCCGACCGCGGCCTATGAGCGTTTCACCGCAGCGGCGCCGGCCAAGGCCTATGTGCGCGCGCGCGGCGCCCCAATCGTGATCAAGGCCGATGGTCTTGCCGCCGGCAAAGGGGTGGTGGTGGCGGAAACGCTCGCGCAAGCGGAAGCCGCAATCGACATGATTCTCGGAGGCGATCTGGGCGAAGCCGGCGCCGAACTGGTGGTGGAAGAATTTCTTATCGGCGAGGAAGCCTCGTTCTTCGTGCTGTGCGACGGAGAGCATGGCGTTCCGCTCGCCAGCGCCCAGGATCACAAGCGCGCCTTTGACGGCGACCAGGGCCCCAACACCGGCGGCATGGGCGCCTATTCGCCGGCACCGGTCATGACCGAAGCGATGACGCGCCGCGCGCTCGAGGAAATCGTGTTGCCGACCGTGCGGGCGATGAAGGCGATGGGCGCGCCCTACAAAGGCGTGCTCTATGCCGGGTTGATGATCACCGCCGAAGGACCGAAGCTGATCGAGTACAACGTGCGTTTCGGCGATCCGGAATGCCAAGTGTTGATGTTGCGCCTGATGTCGGACCTGGTGCCGGCACTCTTCGCCGCACGCGACGGCATGCTGAAGACGTTTGATCTGCGCTGGTACGAGGAGGTCGCGCTGACGGTGGTGATGGCAGCAAAGGGTTATCCCGGCGCCTACGCCAAGGGCACCGAGATCTCCGGATTGGAGGACGCCGAACAGGTCGAGGACGTCGTGATCTTCCATGCCGGCACCAAGATCGATCATGGCCGTATTCTCGCCAATGGCGGCCGCGTGCTCGGCGTCTCGGCGACCGGCAAGACCGTCACCGCGGCCCGCACGCGTGCCTACGCGGCGATCGAACGCATCCGCTGGCCGGAAGGCTTTTGCCGCAGCGACATCGGTTTTCACGCCATCGCGCGCGAAACAAATAACGGCTAATATTTCTCCATCATGTCAGAACTCGCAGACCTCTATGTTGGTTTCGCCTCGCAGTGGGTCGATACGTCGGCCGGACAGATCTTTGCCCGCGTCGGCGGCAATGGTCCTCCCCTGCTGTTGCTGCACGGCTATGCCGAGAGCAATGTGATGTGGCACAAGGTGGCCCCGTTGCTGGCCGCGCATTTCACCTTGGTGATCGCGGACCTGCCGGGCTACGGCTGGTCGGCGGTGCCGGAAGCGGGAGCAGATCATTCACCCTACACCAAGCGCGCCATGGCGGCCGCGATGGTCGAAATGATGGAACGGCTCGGCTTCGCGCAGTTTCGCATGGCCGGGCACGATCGCGGCGGGCGCGTCGCCTACCGCCTCGCGCTCGATCATCCCGGGCGGCTCGCGCAATTGGCGGTGCTCGATATCGTGCCGACTTACGCCATGTGGCACAACATGGATCGCACCCTCGCCTACAAGGTCTGGCATTGGACTTTTCTGGCGCTGCCGGCGCCGTTTCCGGAAACCATGATCGGGCGCGACCCCGTCGCTTTTCTGGATTGGAAGATGGCGAGCTGGACCAAGACCAAGACCCTCTCCGCGTTCGATCCGCGCGCGCTTGCGCATTACCGCGCGTTCTTCTCCGACCCGCTGCGCATCCACGCGACCTGCGAGGACTATCGCGCCGGCCGCACCACCGATCTCGCCATCGACGAAGCGGATCGCACCCTCGGCAAGAAGATCCACTGCCCGCTGCTCGCGATCTGGGGCGCCGCCGGCATTCCGAGCGAGAATTCTCCGCTTGATATCTGGCGCGAGTGGGCAACCGATGTGCGCGGCTTTGCGATCGATTCCGGTCATTTTCTGTGTGAAGAGAACCCGGAGGCGACCGCCAAGGCCCTGCTGGAGTTCTTCGACACGCACTGACAAATAGCATCGACGCCTGCAATCGGCGGATAACATGGCCACGATCGACCGTCAGGCTCAGTTTTCCGGCACCAAAGCGGTGGCAGAACCGCTGCGCTTCGACGAGGCGCGGCTTGCGGCTTATCTGGCGACGTACCTGGATGGCTTTACGCCGCCGCTCACCGCACAACAGTTCAAGGGCGGTCAATCCAATCCGACGTATCTCCTCGATACCCCGGCGCAGCGCTATGTGTTGCGACGCAAGCCGCCGGGCAAGTTGCTGCCGTCCGCCCATGCTGTCGATCGCGAGTTCCGCATCATCAGCGCGCTGCACGCCCAGCGCTTTCCGGTCGCCGCGCCGGTGCTCTATTGTGCCGACACCAGCGTAGTCGGCACCCCGTTCTACGTCATGGGCTATGTCGAGGGTCGCGTGTTCTGGGAACCGCACATGCCGAAGTCACGTGCAGCCGAGCGGGCGCAAGTCTACGACGCAATGAACGCGACGCTGGCGCGGCTGCATTCGTTCGAACCGGCCACTCTCGGGCTCGCGGATTTCGGCCGCGCCGAGAACTACGTCGCTCGCCAGGTCGAGCGCTGGTCGAGGCAATATCGCGCCTCGGAGACCGAAGAGATCGAAGACATGGAGCGTCTGATGGCGTGGCTGCCGGCGCATATTCCGCCGGCCGGACCGGCGCGCATCGTGCACGGCGATTATCGGCTCGATAACATGATCATTGCCCGCGACGCGCCCGCCGTGTTGGCAGTGCTGGATTGGGAACTCTCCACCCTCGGCGATCCGCTCGCCGATTTTACCTACCACCTGATGCAATGGCACATGCCGCCCGACCACGGGACCGGCGTTGGATCGTTGCTCGGCTGCGACCTCGCGGCGCTCGGGATTCCGACGCTTGCGGATTATGTTGCCTCCTACGTGGTCCGCACCGGCCTCGATCCCCGCCCGCACCTGCCGGCCTATCTTGCCTACAATTTCTTCCGGCTCGCTGCGATCTTCCAAGGCATCGTCGGCCGGGTTCGCGACGGCACCGCCACCAGCGAACATGCCTCTGCGAGGGCGCAGATGGTGCGGCCGCTTGCGGTCAAGGCTTGGTCGTTCGCGCTCGCGGCGGGGGCATGATGAAGGCGGTCGCGCTGGCGCTCGGGGCGGGTGGAGCGCGCGGTCTCGCCCACATCGCCGTGTTGGAGGCGCTCGATGATCTCGGGGTCAAGCCGGTCGCGATTGCCGGCAGTTCGGCTGGCGCGTTGATCGGGGCAGCCTACGCTGCCGGCATGACCGGCAAGGAGATCCGGCGCTACGTGCTGTCGCTCGCGCACGACCGGGGCGAAGTGTTCACCCGCATGCTGGCCGCCCGCAGCGGCGGCTGGGTGGATCTCGTCGCCAGCGGCATCGGCAGTTCGGCGGCGATCGACGCGGAAAAATTCTGCCAGCAGTTCCTGCCCGAGATCATTCCCGACGATTTTGACAAGCTGCCGATTCCACTCACGGTCGTCGCCTCGGATCTGTATCGCCGACAGCCAGTCGCGCTCGCCAGCGGCGCGTTGAAACCCGCGGTGGCGGCCTCGATCGCGCTGCCAGGATTGATCCGGCCGGTGGTGATCGACGATCGCGTGCTGGTGGATGGCGGCGCCACCAATCCGCTGCCGTTCGACCTGGTGCGCGGGCGCGACATCATCACGATCGCCGTCGACGTCGCCGGCGAGCCCTCCGCGGAGCGGCGCGATGTGCCGAGCGCGTGGGAGTGCGTCTACACGACCGTGCTGGTGATGGCGCACACCATCATTTCCGAAAAGCTGAAGCACGGCGCGCCGGACCTCCTGATCCGACCCAAGGTCGGCATCTTTCGGACCCTGGATTTTTTGCAGGCCAGCGCCATCCTGCGGGCTGCCGAGCCGATCAAGAATGAGGTGAAGGAACGGCTGGGCGCGCTGCTTGAGAACTAGGCGCGCTCGCCCGGTTCAGGTCTCCTTCTCCGGCGTATATTCATCGGGACCGAGTTCGAAGGTCCAGGCGGCGGCTTCGCGCGCGCTGGTCATGCTTGGCGGCACGCGCAGCCAGTAATGTTTGAACCGGCCGTCCGGCTCGGGTGTCGCGTTGACGACCTCCAGCAAGACGATCGGTTCGTCATCCGGAATCTCACGTCGCCAGAGCGTCCCGAACTTATCATCGTGGTCGATTTTCCGGCCGCCGGCGTCGCGCAGGAAGGCGGCAGCGCCGTGGATTTCTTCGCCTTCCCGATAGCGGTTGATCATTATCCGACGGACTTCGGCGTTCTGCTCCGCGTCAATTTTTTCGACCGTGACCTCACGGGGTCGCTCGACCACGAATGACGGCACCCGCACACCGTGGACGGCATAGATCGCAAATCCGTCGGGATAGGCACAGGCGGGTCCCTCCAGCGAATGCAGATCGGCGTCGTCATCCAGTTTCAACGTGTGATGGCGTTCGGAAACCCAACAGATGTTCTGATGCGGCAACACGGAATCCGCGCTCTGCGCCAATGCCCACAAGCCCGCGAGCTTTTCGGTCTGCTCACGCAACGCGACGACATCATGGAAAAAACGGTAGCTGCCCAGAATCGGGGCGCTGCGTTGCGCATCGGCGATGGCGCGGAAGCTTTCGGAGACGTGGGCGCGGACGTTGCGATCAGGGAGACTGATGTCGGCACCAAGGTCGTTCCTGACGCCGACGCCCCAGACGCCCGCGCCCACCTCATCTCGAATGTTGGCCATGACATCGTCCCACACATCCTTGCCGACGCTCGCACGGACATTGGACTGGACCTCAATGAGAATGTTGTGTTCGACGTGAGCCTGAAAGCAATAACCGGCGTCGAGCCCGGCACCATCGGCGACGCTCGACCGGAGTTTGGCCCTGACCTCCTCCGGCACTTGCGCCGCGATGATATTTCCTTGGTCGGCACGCAGATTGATGGCCCGGCTCAATCCCATGGTCAGCGGCGAGCCGCACCACACAATGGTTTTGGGAACGGCCAGTCCTGCGCACAGGTACATGTCGCGGATGGCGGCTTCCGCACGCGACCGATCGGCCGGATGCGTGACCAGGCCGATCTGCGTCCATTGCTGGGCAAATTCTGCCAGACGCGCCTCCTGGCGAGGCGTCAGGCGCGCGGTCGTTCCGGCCATCGCTAATCTTCCACGATGCGATTGGCGTCCGGGAAATATTCGCGCTGACGAATAATCCGGTAATCGCCGGGCGGAATGTGGATCGTGCCGTGCTCTGGATGTTCGAGCGCCGCCGGGGAGGCCCCGGCGACCTGCATGAACATGGCTTCGCGTTCGGGGTCGCGAAACAGCGCAACGCCGGCAGCTGTGATCGCGTGCGCGTGGCCGGTGGCTTCGCCATAGGCAAGGACGACGCAGTCATTCGCGCACGCGAGGCGCTGCAGGCCGCACGGCATTCGCTCGATTGGGACAATCAAGACGTCGCCCTGTCTGAACATCGCGTCCTCAATTGCGCTCACCCTTTGGTGTGCGCGGACCGCCGGCGGGTTCACACGGCTGCAACCTGTCAAACACCTACGAAGTGCTGAAATTCCGGGGCCGGGACGGATGGAATGACGCCTCCGGCTAATTCACCACCATCGTCAGTTCAATCGGCCTGGCCGTGGATGTGCCGGCTGTCGCGGAGGGCCAGCATGTCACCGTCGCCCACGGAAAAAATGCGTGAGTAGTGCCGAAGCTTCATCGGCGCCGACCCCCCCATAGACCTCGGGTCGATGGTGGCACGTGGTCGCGGAAAAAAACCGCACGCCGCTCTCGATCGCACCACCTTTCGGATCGGTCGCGCCATAATAGACCCGGCGCAATCGCGCAAAGGAGATGGCTGCGGCACACATCGTGCACGGTTCCAGCGTGACGTAGAGATCGCAATCGGGCAGCCGTTCGCTGCCGGCTGCGGCCGCCGCCTGCCGGATCGCCAGGATCTCCGCATGCGCGGTCGGATCCTTGTCGCGGAGGGTCCGATTGGCCGCCTGCGCGATCACCGTCCCGTCGCGGACGACGATGCAACCGACCGGAACCTCGCCGCCGGCCTGCGCGGCCCGCGCCTGCGCGATCGCCAAATCCATGAAAGAAGCTTGCGTCATGCTCGTTATCGGTCGCGAACTCTGCTATCAGGCCATGGCGAATGGGATCTGACGTTCCGTCATGCGGAGCGACAAGGCCGTATGGGAACAGATCCAAGAATCATCCGCGCAATCATGAATTGCTGATTTCCTTCGCAATCCGTAGTTCGTACCAGGAACGACCACGAGAACCTACGGGCTTCGGATTCGACACGCTAGCTTATCAAAGAACAGGCCATGGCCCGCAAAAGCAACGACGGCAAATCCGGATATGGTGAACGCGAGCGGCGCCCGGCGCGTCCATGGGAGCGGGGCAAGAAGCTCAAGAGCACCCTGCCGCGCCCCACCACCGCCCTTGCACCGCCGCCTCCCAAGAAGGATGCCGACCGTATTGCCAAGGTGATCGCGCGCGCCGGATTGTGCTCGCGACGCGAGGCCGAGGACTGGATTACGGCGGGCCGGGTCAGCGTCAACGGGGCGGCCATCCTCTCCCCCGCCCTCAACGTCACCGGCGCGGACAGCATCAGTGTCGACGGCAAGCCGCTGCCGACGCGCGAGCGCACGCGGCTGTTTCTCTACCATAAGCCGGCCGGCCTGGTGACCACCAACGACGACCCGGAAGGCAGGCCGACGATCTTCGATGCGTTGCCGAAGGACCTGCCCC
>Ga0265342_10000282_pt1 | contig 57360 bp, 45 predicted proteins | sample 4CB327metaG_FD_203125 | JGI IMG/M metagenome (GOLD analysis project Ga0265342, IMG submission 203125) | Rhizosphere microbial communities from Carex aquatilis grown in University of Washington, Seatle, WA, United States - 4-CB3-27 metaG | ecosystem: Host-associated > Plants > Roots >...
CCATCCGCGTCGTGATAGACGCCAACGTCACTGGGAAGCCCGTGCTGCACGACGTGGGCGAGGTGCGCCATGACGAATTCAGCCATCAGGCCTCTTGCAGTGAGATCGGCCACTTCGTTGTCTTGAATGGTCACGCGATGCCATGACGCGTCGGGCGCTGGTGTGAGCGTCCCGCGAGTCTCGCTGTCGCGCGCATCGTTGTCGATGGTCGTGACAACAGGGGCTTGCAGGCGGCTGCGGTCCCGTTCGTCGTTTGATTGAGCCGGCCGGGTTAAATCGTAGTCATTATCCGGAAGCAATGCGGCGAGAGCATCCTCAAGCTCTCGGTAAAGCTCCGTCATGTCTTGTTCGGTGCTCATACGAATCATCCGTTGTTGACTGCCGCAGTGAGGCCGGCCAACGGAGGTGTAAGTGTGGCACCTTTTCGACCAAAGCTGGATTCGCAACGCGCGGTATGTGCGCACAGCGCGTGCGACGTCGGCTGCGCGAACTGGTCTTGCTGCCGCAAAATCCGTGGTGTCCGGTGCGCAGCACAAATCGTAGTGCTGGCCACTTAGTTTTTTCCCCGTCGCTCCTCAGCTTCCGTTTCCATTTCGGCTGCTCCGCCCTCGAATAAGGGATGGCAACGTCCGCGCCGCGAGAATCCCGCCCTCGCAGCGGCGCTGCGCCCTTGGTTGCTAGGCACTTGACGAGAAGGGCTAAACTCGAACGATAATGGCAGTCACGCGAAATGCCGGCGACAGACCGGGGCGCTCGGGGAGGACAACATGGAATTCGGCTATTTTACGCTGAGCGATAATCATTACGAAAACAATCCGCGCTCGCCGAACCAATTCGTTGCGGACATTACCGACGAGGCGCTCTACGCCGATCAGCTCGGCATGCATTCGGCATGGATCGGCGAGCATCATTTCAATTCACTCGGGGTTCTGTCATGCCCGGATTTGGTCCTCGCTTACATCGCGGCGCGCACGTCAAAGATTCGCTTGGCTCCCGCGGTGACCGTTTTGCCGCTGCATCATCCCATCCGTGTGGCCGAGCAGTGGGCGAGCCTCGATCTTCTCAGCCGTGGTCGCGTCGATTTTGCCGCCGGCCGCGGCTACGACCGGCGTGAATACGAACCCTTTCACGTATCCTTCGACGACAATCAGGCGATCTTCGACGAGGGTCTGGAAGTCGTGAGGAAATTGTGGGCGGCAGAGGGCCGCCTGTCGCATCACGGCAAGCATTATCAATTCGAGGACGTGCGGATCACGCCGAGGCCGGTGCAAAAGCCGATACCGACCTATGTTGCGTCGTTTTCAAAGCCGTCCATCGAACTGGCCGCGCGTCTCGGGTGTGGATTGGTGGTGGCGCCGTTTGCGGCGGCCATCAGCTATGGTGGACTGAAGCAGGTCGCCGATCTCTACCACGAGAGCTGCACCCGCTACGGGCAACCGCCCGGCCGCCTGATCTGCAGCTATTTCGCGCATTTCGCCGACAACAAGTTTCAGGAGGACGCGCAGCGAGCGCGGCAGATCCGCTATTACCGGGAATGTGTCATTCCGGCTTTTCCCGGTGATCCGAAGACCGCGCCTCCGAGTTACCACTACTTCATCAGCATGGTGGAGCGCTTGCAGAAGGTCGGGCCGGACGATTTGACCGAGAACTCCGTTTTGATTGGAAGTGCAGCGCGCATTGCCGATACCCTGAAAAAGGTCGAAGCCGCGGGCTTCAACGAAGTCATTCTCTACTTCAACGTCGGCATGAAGCCGCACACCCAGGTGCGCGATGAGATGGATCGCTTCATGCGCGAGGTCGCGCCCCTGTTCGTCGGTGCTCATAACACCCGCGCGGCGTGAGCGCCGCAGAGAGTCGGCACAACGTAAGATCGTGGTGCCCATCGTGTTCGCGAGCGCGCCCTGGTCGGCTGGGCGTGAAGGGGTTGACACATCGATCGGGTTGTCACCTCGATGCTGAACGCGGTATGCCGACCGGGGCTGCAATAACGCATCTGCGCAGCGAGACTTCCGATGCAGCCGGCGATGAACAAGGCAACCGATGAAAGACCCCGGCACTTCATTTCGTCTCGAGGAAGCGACCATTGCGGATCTGCACCAGGCGATCCGCTCGGGGCAGACCACGATGGTCGATGTGGTCCAGCACTATATCGACCGGGTCCGGGCCTTTAACGGCGTCGCGAGCATGCTCGTCACCGCCGACGGGGCCTCAGTGCCGCCGGCGCGGGGGCCCGTGCGAGGAACCGCGCCGGTCGCCTTTCCGACCGCGACCGTGAATGCGGCTTCGATCCTGCCCGACCTCGATAAATATCGAGGCCCGGCGCTGGAGTATGGGCGGATGGAGCCTACGGCGTCCGACCCCGACGTCATGCAGCAGTTTGGAATGGTTGTGGGCAAGCCAAATGCGGGCCAAGTGAACGCGCTCGCCACCCTCAATATTCGCGGTGAGCGGTCGGTCACCTGCCGGGGCGCGTTTGATCGCCATCCGACGATGGGGCCGCTTCCCATCGGCGCGCCGCCCGTCTGTGAATTCTTTCGCCACCTGCCGGATGCGCGCGAGCGCGCTGCCGAACTCGACGCCCGCTACGGGCGCAATCCGGATCTCGCGTCGATGCCGATGTATGGTGTGGTGTTTTCATTCAAGGACCCGTTCGATACCAAGGATATGCGATCGACCGGCGGCGGCGATGCGCGCTATGACATCGATTTTCCCGCACGCGACCACGTTCTGGTCGAGCAGTTACGCAACAAGGGCGCGATCATTTTCGCCAAGGCCGTCAACACCGAATATAACGGTCGTGCCGGCGACCCGGGTGGTCGTCACGCGCCCGACAAGGTGTTGCCATCGACTCTCGGCTATCAGCGCAGCACCTGGGGCGGCAATCCATCGAATCCCTATGACACCACGCGTGCGGCATCGCTCGGATCGAGCTCGGGGTCGGCATTGTCGGTCAGTACCAACCTGGTGATGGCGAGCCTCGGCGAGGAAACGCGGGCCTCATGCCGCGGTCCGTCCAATCACAACGCGGTGGCGCTGATCCTTCCGCACAAGGCCATGCTGGGGTTCGACGGGGGCGCGATCGGCGCGGATATCTATTGTGACCGCAGTGGCATTCACTGCCGCACCATCGCCGATTGCGCCAAGGTGCTCGACGCTCTCAAGGACTCGGTCGAAGGTTACTACGACCCGCGTGATCCCTATACCACGGTGCCGCGCTCCTCGGTTCTCGCGACGCCGTATAGCGGCCACGCCACCATGCGAGGCGAAGCGGGCTCTCTCAACGGCATGCGGCTCGGCGTCATCCGGGAGTCCATGCTGATACCGCCCGGTTCCAAAACCGAGGAGCCGATCGTCACCGCCGCCGCCAAGGAAATCAAAACCGTTCTCGGCGAGCGGTTGGGGGCGACGCTGGTGGAATCCTCCGATCCCTTGTGGACGCGTGATCCTGACGTCGCGTTGATGACCACCGATTTTCGCCGCGCCCTCGCGCGCCTCGTGCCGGTGTTCATGCCGGATCTCCTGTTCCGGCTGGGGCGCGACGGACAGCCGGTCTTCAAGGACTTCGCGGCGGCGATCGTCCCGACGGAGTTCGTGCCGGGAAAAGTGTTCGGGTCTGGCAAACTCAAGCCGATCGACTATCTGGTCGAACTGGCGGAGGGGCGGATCGCACCCCCGCAAAATCTCGATCTTGGCACCATCCAGCAGCAGGAACTGGCGAATACGTTTCGCTTTCACATCTCTCAATACCTCAGCCGCCGGGCCGCGGATTGGGAGGCCAGGGGCTTCGCCGAAACGCTGACCGATTGGTCGGCGCTCAACGCACGCTCGAAATTTTGGGGCGACGATCAGCGGGCCGCGTTCCGGAACTGGGAGGAGGTCAGCGATCCGCGCAACCCGCTGGGCGGTCGCCAGGGCGTCAACGAGCGCATCATGCTGCGCGAACTGCTGCGCCGCGTCGACATGATGGTGATCCTGGAAAATAAGCTCGATGCGTTGGTGCGCCTGCATACGCCCTGGCCGCCAGCACTCATCGGCGGAGCCTATCAATACGATATCGTCAGTAACCTGAGCCCTGAATCCCTGAGCGGGCCGAACGCGGGCCTGACCGAAGTGCTGATCCCGGCTGGCTACGTCACCACGGTCTATGACCCGGTTTTTGTGCTCAGTGACGACGGCACACGGTACATGTCCAAGCCTTCGCGCACACCCACGCGGGTTCCAGAACCCGGCCTGCCGTTCTCGCTGGTGTTCAGGGCCGAGCCGGGCAGGGAAGACGTGCTATTGAAGATCGCGTCCGCCTATGAGGCGGCCTCACGGCGCCGCATTCCGCCACCGGCCTTCGGGGCCATTCCCAGCGTGCCGCGTCGATAGATGGGGCGTCTCTGGGCTACCCCCAGAAGCGTCCGGTGCCTCCGATGATGACGACCGCAAGGCCGAGCGGCAGATTGATCATGATGATCTGCCGGATCCGGTTGAGATGACCGGCCGCAATGGGCCAATCCTGCGCATCGGCGGCGCGCTTGAACGCCAACCATGGCCCGTGGAACAGCCATACGAACAGCGCCACCATGACCAGTCCGATTGCCTGCATCAGATTGATATAAAGCGGCGCATGGGCAAATCCGCCGAAACTGCTGATCAGCATCCAGAACCCGGTCGCGAGCAACGCCAGCACAGATACCCATACCCAGGGAAAGAACCGCTGAAAGAAGTTTCGCCAGAGCCGCAATCGTTGTGGTGGCTCCAAGGCGCCGGCCGCGGGGCGCAGGCAGACATAGGCCGCAAACATGCCGCCGACCCAGACCACGGCGGCCAGGATGTGCAAGGCGAGGGCTGAGGCGAGCATCATCATTGGATCCCGGTCTTGAGAATGGCGCTTCCGAAGATAGCACAATCCGCGGCGACGATTGGCTTTGTCTTCCCGGTTCTGGTGGCCGGCTATTTGCGGTTCAGGAATTCGGCGCGAAACTCGTCAGCCTTGCGCGTGCTTGTCGCGGCATCGGGATTCTCTGGTCCGCTGGCGTTCGAGATTTCGGACGTCGGACAAGCAGGGAAGGGCGTATCCGGCAACAATGTCCGCCATATCCAGTGAAGGTCGGAGTCAGGTTTGCAGGGGCGGTTCGCCATGGGCCTAATCCAGATCAGGTGCGCGCCGGTAGCATCGCATCAACGCATAGCACGAAAAGGTGGCGATTGATCCTGAGGTTGACAAGGCCGGAGGTCAACCTACGCGCTGCGAGCAAGCGGTCGGGACCTCATCACGTGCCATCTGCCCACTTGTGCGGCGATAAACGCGTTGCAGCCAGGGATCCGAGCCTGCATAATAGTGCATGTTTTCTGGTTGCAGCGGCAAGCGGCCGAGGCGGCCGGAAAACTGCAGGGCCAGACAGTTCAGCGACAACACCGTTCAACGACCAAGCCGGTAAGGCGCTTCCGTGGGAGGATGTTTGCGATCATGTTGCTCGCTGAGAGCGCACGTGCGTCCGCGGCGCCGATGGTCGGGTCGGTCGAAGCCATCCCACGTTCGTACAATTTTGCCGCCGATATTCTCGCGCGCAACGTGGCTCGTCGCAACAAACCGGCCTTCATCGATCCGCAGGAAGCCCTGACCTATGGCGCGCTCGCCATGCGGGTCGAACGCTTTGCTCACATGTTGCGCGCGCTTGGAATCGAACGCGAGCAGCGGGTCTTGCTCTGTCTGCTCGACACCGTGGATTGGCCGGTTGCATTCTTAGGCTCGCTGAAGGCGGGGGTCGTCGCGGTTCCGGTGAACACGTTGCTGACGGAAGACGACTACCGTTACATGCTCGCCGATAGCCGCGCCAAGGCGTTGATCGTATCGGAAGCGCTCTATCCGAAATTTCACAATCTAATTGGCGCCTGTCGTGATCTTGCGCACGTCATCGTGTCCGGAGCGGACGCCCATGGTCACCGGCGGCTGTCGGACTTGCTTGCGGCAGCGCGTGAAGAGCCTGTTACCGCGCCGACGACGTGCGACGATATCGCATTCTGGCTCTACACGTCGGGCTCAACCGGAAAGCCCAAAGCGGCCGTGCATGTGCACGCCGATCTCAAGCTGACCGACGATCTCTATGGTGGCCCGATACTCGGGCTCGGCGAGCAGGACCTCATCTATTCCGTGGCAAAATTGTTCTTTGCCTATGGTCTCGGCAATGCGCTGACATTTCCGATGTCCGCGGGCGCGACCACAATTCTGCTTCCGGAACGACCGACGCCGGATTCTGTCGCGGACCTCTTGAAGCGGCATCCGATCACGGCATTCTTTGGGGTCCCCACCTTCTACGCAGCATTTCTCGCAAGCTCCGCTGCTCCCCTTGGTTCGGCATTGACGCTGCGGCGCTGCGTCTCCGCCGGAGAGGCGCTGCCGCCCGATGTCGGCCGCCGTTGGGTCGAGCGCTACGGCGTCGATATCCTCGATGGCTTGGGATCGACCGAGATGCTCCATATCTTCGTGTCCAACCGGCCAGGTGACGTGAAATACGGCACCAGCGGAAAGCCTGTTCCCGGATATGACGTCAAGCTGATCGGAGACGATGGCGAACCGGTCAAGCGAGGCGAACTCGGCGAGTTGCTCGTCCGCGGACCCACCAGCGCGATCATGTATTGGAACAACCGCGAGCAGTCGCGGTCCACCTTTCTCGGCGATTGGACCCGCTCCGGCGATAAATATATCGAGGACGAACAAGGCTACTTCGTCTATTGCGGCCGCCGCGATGACATGTTGAAAGTGTCGGGTCTCTACGTTTCGCCGTTCGAGGTCGAGGGCGCGCTGCTGACCCACCCCGACGTGCTTGAGGCCGCCGTGGTGGCGGGACATGACAGCGATGGCCTTATCAAACCGAAGGCCTTTATCGTCTTGAAGGTCGCGGACAAGGCGAGCGACACGATGGCGCGCACCCTGCAGGAACACGTGAAGGCGAAGCTCGCGCCGTTCAAATATCCGCGCTGGATCGAATTTCGGCGCGAGTTACCGAAAACCGCGACCGGAAAGATCCAGCGGTTCAAACTGCGGGACCATCCCGCGTGAGGTCCTCGGGAGAAGGGACCAAAATACTGTCATCCCAGGGAGAAAATGCCATGCACAATCACAAATTTCCGTTCATCGATCGCCGTTCCGCCTTGAAACTGATGGGCGGCGCTGCTGCGACCGGGCTCGCGACACGGTCGTTTCCGACGCCGGCCATTGCTCAGAATGCTCCGCTCAAGGTCGGATTCATGCTGCCGTACACTGGGACCTATGCGCCGCTGGCGAAGGCGATCGACAACGCGTTCCGCATGTATGTCGACGAGAAGGGCGGCAAGCTCGGCGGCCGGGCGATTGAATACGTGACGGTTGACGACGAGGCGGAGCCGGCCAAAGGCCCGGACAACATGAACAAGCTGGTCTCGCGCGACAATGTCGATGTGGTCGTCGGCACCGTGCATTCCGGCGTCGCGATGGCCATGGTGAAGATCGCGCGCGAATCCAACAAGCTTTTGATCATTCCGAATGCGGGCGCCAATGCCGCGACCGGTCCGATGTGTGCTCCCAATATTTTCCGCACGTCCTTTACCAATTGGCAGCCGTGCTATCCCATGGGCAAGGTCATGGCGGACGCCGGCGCCAAGCGGGCGGTCACCATCACCTGGAAATACGCGGCCGGTGAAGAGGACGTCGTCGCGTTCCGCGAGGGCTTCACCAAAGCCGGCGGAACCATCGAGGCGGAGCTCTACGTTCCGTTCCCCGAGGTTGAGTTCCAGTCCTATCTCACCCAGATCGCCGAGAAGAAACCGGACGGAGTATTCGCGTTCTTCGCCGGTGGAGGCGCGGTGAAATTCGTCCGCGACTACGCCGCCGCCGGGCTCAAGAAGTCGATCCCGCTTTACGGACCGGGATTTTTGACCGATGGGACGTTGCCGGCGCAGGGTGAAGCGGCTGAGGGAATGAAGACAACACTGCACTACGCCGATGACCTCGACAACCCGGCGAACAAAGCGTTCCGCGCCAATTACCAGAAGCACTACAGCGCCGATGCCGACGTCTATGCGGTGCAAGGTTACGATGCCGCCGCGGTACTTGCGGCCGGACTTGAAGCGGTCAAGGGAGACTTTTCCGCGACGCAGGCGCTCTATGCGGCGATGCGCGGCGCTAAACTCGACAGCCCGCGGGGGCCGGTGACGTTCTCTGCCGCGCAAAATCCCGTGCAGAATATTTACCTGCGCGAGGTTCGCAACGGCAAGAACGCCTATGTCGGCATCGCGGCCGCCGCGCTTGCGGATCCGGCGACGGGATGCAAGATGGCGTAAAGGGTTGGCGGACTCCCGAGGGTTGACGCTGCTTCAGCGTGAACCGGTCAAGCCGACCTCGGAGGTCTAGCTGTCATCTGCGATGCGAACCGACCTCTCCCGATCGCGGGAGAGGTACGGTGTTTTCTGTCTTCCATCTGGCGCCCTGAAATCGATGTCGCCTTTCTTTTTCCTGCTTCAGCTTCTCAATGCGGTCCAGTACGGCCTCATCCTCTATCTCGTCGCCAGCGGATTGACGCTGCTGCTGGGAATCATGAGCGTGATCAATCTTGCTCATGGCGCGTTCTACATGGTGGGCGCCTACGTCGCCTTCTCTGTGGTGGAGAACTTTGCCAGTTTCTGGTTGGCGTTGCCGGTGGGGATCCTGATCGGCCTCGCCCTCGGCGCCCTGATGGAACGTTTTCTGCTGTCGCGGCTTCAAGGTGCCGACCATCTATCGCAGGTGCTGCTGAGTTTCGGCCTGATCCTGCTCGCCAACGAAGGTCAGCGCCTGCTGTTCGGCAACGATCCGCATTCCGTCGCGGTGCCGAGAATTCTGGACTTCTCCATACCGCTCAGCCAGACGCTCGCGTACCCGGCCTATCGCATCTTCGTGTGCGTGGTCGGCGTCGGATTCGTCTTCGCGATCCGTTACGTCATGGCGCGGACGCGCATCGGCATGATGTTGCGGGCGGGTTCGGAAAACCGCGAGATGGCGCGGGCGCTCGGCGTCGACGTCAATCGCATTTATCTCGGCGTCACCGCCGTCGGGATCGCCTGCGCGGTGCTGGCCGGCGTGATCGCGGCGCCGCTGGCGTCGGTTTATCCGGGGATGGGCGACCAGATCCTCATTCTGTCGTTTGTCGTTGTTATCCTCGGCGGCATGGGCTCGCTCGACGGTGCGCTCGCCGCCGCCCTGCTGCTCGGCCTCGTCGATTCCTTCGGCAAGCAATTCTTCCCCAATTATGCGGCGTTCGTTGTGGACGGCGCGATGATCGCGGTCTTGGTCCTGCGCCCGCAAGGATTGTTCCGGGGTGCCGCGTGACCGCCGGTGAGCGCGAGTGTCTGGACGTGCGTCTGGCGGGAGTCCTCGCTGCCGTCGGGCTGTTGGTGCCGGTTCTCCTCTCGGGCTACGAAATCAAGTTGGCGACCACGATCACCATCCAGGCTGGGCTCGCGGTCGCGCTAGGGTTCGTGGTCGGCCCAGGTGGGCTCATTAGCCTTGGGCACGCCGCGTTCTACGGTGTCGGCGCCTATGTGTTCGCGATGATGGCCCCGCAATCGGGACCGGCCAGTCTGCTGGTCACCGCGCTCACGTCGATTGCAGGGGCCGGTGTCTTTGCGTTCATCGTCGGCGCGGTGTCGCTGCGCGCCCGGGGACTTTATTTCGTTCTGATGACGCTCGCGTTCGGGCAGCTCGCCTTCCACTTCTTCCACGATACCGGGGTCGGCGGCAGCGCCGACGGAACCTACATCTATTTTCGCCCCGAATTGCGGCTCCCCGGTCTCACCATTTCCCTTGAACAGCCCCAGCGATTTTACCTTCTGGTCTATCTGATGGTGGCGACCTGCATGGCGCTGGCGTGGTGGCTGCGCCGCTCGGCGCTCGGAAGCGTGCTGCTGGCAGCGCGCGACAACGAGCAGCGAGTGCGTGCCTTCGGATTTTCGCCCTATGCGGTGCGCCTGTTCGCCTTTGCCGTGTCCGGCGCCATGGCTGGCGCGATGGGCTACCTCACCGCGGCGCAGAATGGTTTCGTGGTGCCGGAGATGCTCGGCTGGCACGCGTCCGCGATCGCATTGGTGATGGTACTGATCGGTGGCAAGGACACCATATCCGGGCCCGTCATAGGGGCGGTCGTGCTGTTGATCTCCGAAGAAGTGTTACAGCGGCTGACCCAGCATTGGCTCGTCGGCGTTGGATTGATGATCGTGGCAGTGGTGCTGACGGCGCCGCAGGGTCTGGTGCCCTATGTCGCGCGCATTGCTTTGCCGCAATGGCAGCGGTGGCGGCATGGTTGAGCCCCTGTTGCGAACGCAACGCGTCGGCAAAAAGTTCGGTGGCTTGACTGCCGTCGATGAGGTCAATCTCGAGCTTTACGCCGGGCAGATTCATGCTGTCATTGGCCCCAATGGCGCCGGCAAGAGCACGCTGCTCGCAATCCTCGCGGGCGATCTGCGCCCAACCGACGGTCATGTCTTTCTTGGGGATACCAATATCGCCGCCCTGAGCGTCGAGGCCCGCACCCGCGACGGTATCGGCCGTACTTACCAACGCAGCGCAGTCGTGCCGGGGTTCACCGCGCTTGCCATGGTGCAATTGGCCGCGAGCAGACGCGTGCGTCCACGCTGGCACCTGCTCAAACCAATGGATTGGTTGGACGAGGTGACAGGTGTGGCCCGCGACGCAATCGCCCGCGTCGGATTGACCGAGCGTGCCTCTGTTGCGACCGACGTCTTGAGTCACGGCGAGCGCCGGCGTCTTGAGATCGCGGCAGTGCTGGCACTGGGACCGCGCATTCTGTTGCTCGATGAGCCGCTTGCCGGATTGGGGCCGGAAGAAGCGCGGGAGATCACCGCGCTCATCACCGATCTGCGGCGGGATTGTGCCATCATGCTGATCGAACACGACATCGACGTCGTATTCTCGGTCGCGGATTGGATCACCGTGCTCGACAATGGACGCGTGATCGCGAGCGCCCCACCCGAACTGGTGCGGTCAAGCGCTATCGTGCAACAGGCCTACCTCGGTCAAGCGGAGCCGGTCTGATGTCGGAGATCCTGACAATGCGGGATTTCAGCGCCGCCTACGGCGAAGTTCCGGTGGTGCAATCCCTGTCGTTTACGGTCGGGCCCGGCGAGATCGTGGCGGTGTTGGGTCGCAACGGCATGGGCAAGACCACGCTGTTGCGCGGCATTCTCGGCCTCGCGCCTGTGCGGACCGGAACGCTGGTATTTGCCGGCGTCGACACCATCGGTTTCGCGCCGGACATGATGGCCAGGTCGGGGATCGGTTATGTGCCGGCCGGGCGCGGGATTTTCGGCAGTCTGTCGGTGCGGGAAAATCTTGTGATGTCGGCACGGCAGTCCGCAATGGACCCTGCCTGCGAAGAAAATAATTCTGATTTGCAGCATCTGGTCGAGCAGGTCCGCCGCACGGGTGCACGCTGGTTCGCCAAGGCCGATGCCGCAGGTCCCGTATCGCTCAGGCCGCATTTTCCGCGGCCGCCACGCTCTGGCTCGGAGGCTGAAACCGGGACGTGGACGTTGGAGCGGGTGCTGTCGCTGTTTCCACGTCTTGCCGAGCGCATGTCCCATGGGGGACAGAACCTGTCGGGAGGCGAGCAGCAGATGCTCGCTATTGGTCGCGCGCTCATGACCAACCCGAGATTATTGTTGATTGACGAAGCCACCGAGGGACTTGCGCCGCTGGTCGCCCGCGACATCTGGCGTACGCTCGGCGAAATCTGCCGCACTGGCGTCGCCGCGCTCATCGTCGATCGCGACGTGCGCCAACTCGCTGGGATCGCAAGTCGCGCCATTGTGCTGTTCAAGGGCAAGATCGTGGTCGACGGCCCGCCGGAGGCGTTGCTGCGCGATGAGAACCTCATGCAGCGCTACATCGGGCTGTGACCGGCGATTGCCGGCCGCGGCAAGCCATGGCAAACTGACATGCATTATTGTTCCGGTTGAGGTGGAGCGTGAGGCAGAACAAGGCAGGACCGAGCCGGCGGCCGAAGACCGAGCCAAAGCCGGCGACAGCGGCGGCCGCGGTCTTTGTCGCCGAAATCGGACAGCGGGTGCGTCTCGGCCGCGCCAAGCGAGGGATCACCCGCCGCCGGCTCGCCGAAGCGTCCGGGATTTCGGAGCGCTATCTTGCTCAGATCGAAAGCGGGTTGGGCAATCCGTCGGTCGTGGTCTTGAAGACGATCGCGGAGGCAATCGATGTCCCGGTGGTCGAACTGTTGCCGCGCACCAGCGCCCGTTCCGCCGCCTTGAGCGGCATTCACGATTTGCTTGCGCGTGTGCCCGTTGGTGAACTTCCCACGATTGGCGCCATGATCGAAAGCCGCGTGGTGTCCGCGTCAGACCGCGCGGGCCGCATTGCGCTTGTCGGGCTGCGCGGTGCCGGCAAGTCGACCCTCGGCAGGAAGCTGGCCGCACAGATCGGGGTTCCGTTCGTCGAGCTCAACCGCGTCGTTGAACAGGAATATGGTGCCAGCGTTCCGTTGTTGATCGAAATGTCGGGGCTGAACACGTTTCGGCGCTATGAGCGTGAATGCCTCGAGCGCGTGATTGCCGAGCACGAGGCGGTCGTCATTGCCACCGCTGGAGGCATCGTTTCGAACCCCGACACTTATGCGCTGCTTCTGCGTCGGACCCACACCATCTGGATCAAGGCTCAGCCGAACGAGCATATGCGCCGCGTCATGGAGCAGGGCGATTTTCGCCCGATGGCGCAGAACCGGGAGGCGATGGCGGATCTGCGGGCCATTCTGGAAGCGCGCCGAGACGACTACGCGCGCGCTGAAGCGGAACTCAATACCTCGGGGACGACGGTGGACAAGAGCTTTGCCAAGCTCGTCCGCGTCGCTGCGCCCTTTGCAAGCAACAAGCGACGATGATAGCCGCGGACGAGGGATTTCTCGACATCGGCGCGTCGCGGCTCGAATACCGCATGATCGGCCCGCGTCCCGAGGCGGCGCCGACGCTAGTCATGCTGCACGAGGGACTGGGGTCGGCGGCGCTGTGGGGCGAATTTCCGGAGCAATTGGCCGCCGCAACCGGCGCCGGAGTATTCGCGTATTCACGCGCCGGCTATGGCCGGTCGAGCCCCGTCGCGCTTCCGCGTGCGCTCCGATACATGCACAATGAAGCTCTCGATGTCTTGCCGAAGCTGCTCGAAGCGATCGGTTTTCGCCGCGGGCTGCTCATTGGCCATAGCGACGGCGCGTCGATTGCGACAATCTACGCCGGCAGCATCCAGGATCATCGCGTGCGCGGGCTTGTGCTGATGGCGCCGCATTTCTTCGTGGAGGATGTCAGCGTCTGCGCGATCGCCCGGGCGCGCGAGGCCTACGCCAACACCGACCTGCGCGCAAAGCTCGCGCGCTGGCACGTCGACGTCGACAATGCCTTCGTCGGATGGAACGACGCCTGGCTCGATCCGCAATTCCGGAGCTGGGATATCACCGAAATGCTGGCCTATGTTCGGGTGCCGATCCTGATCGTGCAGGGCGAAGGCGACCAATACGGCACCGTCCAACAGATCGCGGTTGCGCAGGAGGAGTGCTATTGCCCGGTCGACGTCGTGTTGCTGCCGGACGTTCGTCATGCGCCGCACAAGGAAGCCCCGGAACCGACCCTGGCTGCGGTCGCAGGCTTTGTGAATCGTTTGTTGAAGGACCATGCCGAAGGCGTTGCCGCTTGAATGAGATGCATTATAATGCATGTCGACAAGCGACCGCGAACCAATGTTGGAAACCCCGAGGCGGCCCATGGCGGATGCTGAGCGCAAACTGGCCAATGGTGCCGCGCGCATCGATTTCCAAACCGAACCGGGCCGCTACCGGCATTGGAAGCTCGCCGTGGACGGCGAGGTCGCGACATTACTGATGGACGTCGATGAAAACGGCGGTCTGTTCGAGGGCTACGATCTCAAGCTGAATTCGTACGATCTCGGTGTCGACATCGAACTCGCCGACGCTTTCGAGCGTTTGCGTTTCGAACATCCGCAGGTGCGTGTCGTGCTGCTGCGGTCGGGCAAGCCGCGCGTGTTCTGCGCCGGCGCCAATATCCGCATGCTGGCAGGCGCAAGCCACGCCCACAAAGTCAATTTCTGCAAGTTCACCAATGAGACGCGCAATGCGATCGAGGACGCCAGTCTCAATTCGGGTTTGCGCACCCTCTGCGTCGTCAACGGGTCCGCGGCGGGGGGCGGCTATGAACTCGCGCTCGCTGCCGATCACATCATGTTGGCCGATGATGGTTCGTCGGCGGTATCCTTGCCGGAATTGCCGCTGCTCGCGGTGTTGCCGGGGACCGGCGGCCTCACCAGGGTGACAGACAAGCGCAAAGTGCGACGCGATCGGGCGGATGTCTTTTGCACCACGGAAGAGGGCGTGAAGGGCAAGCGCGCGGTCGAATGGCGTCTCGTCGATGAGATCGTGCCACCGACCCGGTTGGAGGAGACGGTCGCCGAACGCGCGCGGCAACTGGCGGCGCGCCCGCGTCGACCCGACGACGGCAAGGGCATCGCACTGCCTGCCTTGCGGCGTCGGATCGAGGCCGATCAACGCACTTACGATTTTGTGACCGTGACGTTCGACCGCGCCGCGCGGATCGCAACGCTGGTGATCCGGGGGCCGGATCGGCCGCCATCTGCAGACGACATGGTGGCGCTCGGTGCGGCGTTCTGGCCGCTCGCACTGGCGCGTCAGTTCGACGACGCGCTCCTCGACATTCGCCTGAACGAGGCCGATGTGGCGACGCTTGTCTTGAAGTCCGAAGGCAATCCGCAGGACGTATTGGGCTACGACGCATACCTCGATGCCCACCGCGATCATTGGCTGGCGCGCGAAATCCGGCTGAAATGGTCCCGGGTGCTCCAGCGCCTGGATCTGACGTCGCGTACGCTCGCCGCCCTGATTGAGCCTGGATCGTGCTTTGCGGGGACGCTTGCCGAGATCGTGCTTAGTGCCGATCGCTCCTACATGCTGATCGGCCCGATCGAGGGCGACAATCGGGGACCGGCCATGCTGGCTCTTACGGACGTGAATTTCGCCGCCTATCCGATGGTCAATGGAATCTCCCGGCTCGCGAGCCGCTTTCTTGGCGAACCGGATTCGCTCGCGCAGGCGCAACGTCATTGCGGCGAATTGCTCGACGCCGAAGCATCCGACAAGCTCGGACTGGTGACGTTTGCCCTCGACGACATCGATTGGGAGGACGAAATCCGTTTGTTCTTGGAGGAACGCGCGAGCTTTTCGCCTGACGGCCTGACCGGCATGGAGGCCAATCTTCGGTTCGGCGGCCCGGAGACCATGGAATCAAAAATCTTTGCACGATTGACGGCTTGGCAGAATTGGATCTTTCAGCGACCGAATGCCGTCGGCGAAGAGGGGGCGTTGCGGCTCTATGGGACCGGACGCAAACCGACGTTCGATAAAACCAGGGTGTAAAGGCCACGACCGGCGATCACCGCCTGGATTCTGAGAGGGAGCACGCGATGGACATCATCAACGTCGACTATTCGGAGTCGATCCCCAATAACGTAAACCTCGCCGATGACCGGCGTGTGCTCAAGGCGCTCGAGGGCTGGCATCCCGGCTATCTGAATTGGTGGAAAGATATGGGGCCGGAAGGCTTCCAGGATGCGCTCGTCTATCTGCGTACGGCCTATTCCGTCGATCCGCGCGGGTGGGCGAAGTTCGACTATGTGCGCATGCCGGACTATCGGTGGGGAATTCTGCTGGCCCCGCCCGAGCCGGATCGCACGATCCCCTTCGGTCAGCATTTCGGTGAGCCGGCGTGGCAGGAAGTCCCGGGCGAACACCGCGCCATGCTGCGACGCCTGGTGGTTATTCAGGGCGACACCGAGCCCGCGTCCGTGGAGCAGCAACGCCATCTCGGCAAGACCGCCCCCTCTCTCTATGACATGCGCAATCTGTTTCAGGTCAATGTGGAGGAGGGGCGCCATCTGTGGGCAATGGTCTATCTGCTGCACAAGTATTTTGGCCGCGACGGCCGCGAGGAGGCCGACGAATTGCTGCGCCGAAGGTCCGGCAGCCAGGATTCGCCCCGGATGCTGGGAGCCTTCAACGAAGCGACGCCGGACTGGTTGTCGTTTTTCATGTTCACCTACTTCACCGATCGCGACGGTAAAATGCAGTTGCATAGCCTGGCGCAGTCCGGCTTCGATCCCTTGTCACGTACCTGCCGGTTCATGTTGACCGAAGAAGCCCACCACATGTTCGTCGGTGAAACCGGGGTCGGTCGAGTGGTGCGGCGGACCTGCGACGCGATGAAAGCGGCCGCAATTTCCGACCCCTACGACACCGACCGGATCCGCGCTCTGGGTGTGATCGATCTGCCGACGTTGCAGCGCAAGCTCAATTTGCACTATTCCCTGTCCTTGGATCTCTTCGGGTCGGAAGTGTCGACCAATGCGGCGAACGCTTTCAATGCGGGTGTCAAAGGCCGTTTTCAGGAAACCAAGATCGAGGACGACCACCGGCTGGAGCATGCCGTTTATCCGGTGCTGAAGCTGGTCGACGGCGTGATCAGGCGCGTGGATGAACCGGCGCTCACGGCGCTGAACATGCGATTGCGCGACGACTACACCGGCGACTGCGCCAAGGGGCTGCTGCGCTGGAACAAGATCATTTCCACCGAGGGCATCGACTTTAACTTTGCGCTGCCCCATGTCGCCTTCAACCGGCTGATCGGCGAGTTCAAGAACGTGCAGGCGACGCCCGACGGCGATTTGATCGACGATGCGACGTGGAACCGGCGCAAGGACGAATGGCTGCCGTCGCGGGCGGACGGAGACTTTATCGCCTCCCTGATGAAGCCGGAAACCGAAATCGGAAAATTCGCGGGTTGGATCGCGCCGCCGAAACTCGGCATCGACAACAAGCCCGGCGATTTTGAATATGTGCGCATCGCCGCCTAGGCTCCGGCTGGCGTAACGCGCGGCGCGTGTGCGGTACGGAAGACCGGCCGGCTCGGCGCAACATCGACGGATCAATCGTCGGGCTGGTAAGTCACCATGCGGACAGGTGTCGGGCGGAAGCCGTTGGCCGGATTGAAAATCTGCGTGCAATTGGAGGCAACGCAGATGACGTCCCGTTCCGCGACCAGGTCAACGAAATCGCCGGCTTTCGAGAGCCCGTCGACGATCGCCATCGTACCGTCCGCTTCGACGGGGACGTACATGAACCAATTGATGTTGGTCACGATGTCGTCTCGCGTCAGATCGAATTGTCTCAACGCGAACTCAAGGGTGTCGCGACAATTGCCCGGGCCGGGCTGTTTGTAACGTAAAAGGTTCATTTCCGAGCTGCAGCACCCGCCGATCGTATCGTGAAAGCCGCAAGTGTCGTCCGAAATGCGCATCAGTGGACGGCCTCGATCCGACCACAGCACGGATCCTTTCTTCAGGAAAATATTGCCTTCCATTTTCATCGTATTGGAAGCGTTGTACCGGTCCCTGGGATCGTCGGCGTCGTAACACAAGAAGTCGACGGCTTGCCGGCCTTCGAGGTCGACGATCCGGAGATGCTGCCCCTTGACGAGTTTGCGCCCCCACGGCGTCCCGGCCGGAACAACAATGTCGTCAATGATAGAACCGGATGGCATCAGCACGACTTTGATGGGCTCACAGCCAGGAACAATGGCCGTCAGTATTGCGCGACTGCCCGATCTTTCCAAGCTCAGCGCCAAATTGGTGGCCGCCGACCGTATTCGTTTCGGTGTTCGAACGATCTACCCGGGCCAAGAGCAACGTCTGGGCGTAGCGGTGAAGCGGTCGCGAACTGGTTGCTGTCTCAACGCCCGCGTTGTCATCGGCGGCAAAGCGACTATGACTATGTGGGCAGCACAAGAAACGAGTGAGAACGGAAATGCCAAAGAGCCTCGATCGCGACTACGACGGAATCATCATCGGTGCCGGCCATCACGGCCTGGTCCTCGGTTCATATTTGGCAAAATCCGGATTGCGGATCCTGCTGCTCGACCGCCGGCTCGACTACGGCGGCGGCCTGATGACCAAGGAGGCCACGCTTCCCGGATTTTATCACAATCTTCACTCGATCAATCATTTTCAGATCAGCGACGCGCCGTGGTTCACGGATCTCGGATTGCAAGATCGCGTGACCTATATTACGCCGCCTTACGAGTTCGGCCAGGCGCATCGGGACGGGACAGCACTGGTATTCGGAAGAAACGCCGAGGAGACATTTGCCAATGTCGCGCGTTTTTCCAATCGGGATGCCGAGACATTTCGAGAATGGAATGTGAAGGCTGAGGAGATGACGGCGCGGATCCTGATGGAGGAGCGTTATAGCGAGCCGTTGCCGGAGGCCGAGCGCGATGCCCTTTTATCGCAGACCGCGCTCGGAACGGAATTCCTGGCCATCACCCGACGCCAACCCTTGGACGTGGTCGAGGAGCTGTTCGAGAATGAACACGTCAGGCTTCTGTTCCTGTTCAAGGTGTCGCTGTTCGGAACCTGGCTGACCGACACCATGTCGAAGACGAGTCCAATGGGATCGGTCATTCGCGCGTTCGACTTCGAAAGCGGATACCAGCTTTGTCGTGGGGGCTCCTTCAACTTGGCCCGCGGCCTGATGGAGACGTTTATTTCGGCGGGCGGCACGTTTCAAAATCAGGTCGACATTGATCGCATTATCGTCGAAGGCGGAAGGGTGACGGGAATAGCCGTCGCCGACGGCCGCACCGTGCGCGCGAAGCATTTTGTCGCCAGCACCCTTGATGTGCACCAGACCTTCGACACCTTGCTCGGGCGCCCTCAGCTTCCGGCCGCCTTTGCCGCCAAGCTCGATAAGTTCCAGTACACCAATTGGACGCTGTTCGGGCTTCACCTGGCATTGAATGAAAGCCCGCGATTTTCCGCTGCCGACTTCGATCCGAACATCAATCGGGCCCTGAAATGGAGTGTTGGCGCGGAAACCATGGAGGATCTTTTTTCCGCGTTCAACGATGTGAAAGCCAACCGGGTTCCGCGCGTCATTCAGTTCGGGTCCGGTCCGCTCAGCCAACTCGACCCGTCGCAGGCCCCTAAGGGAAAACATACGACCTACGCCTGGCACGTAATGCCGTTCGCGCCGGACGTCGGTGGCAAGGATTGGGCGGAGTTCAAATCCGAATTTTCCGAACGAATCATCGAGACCTTCCGACGCTATTGCCCGAACATGACCAAGGACAACATCCTGGCGAAATACGCCTACACGGCGAAGGAATACGTGCCGGAATTGCCGAACATGCGCCAGGGCGACATTTTCATGGGGGCGTTCAACGCCGAACAGGTCATGTACAATCACTTCGGCTATCGAACGCCGTTGCCGAATTTGTATATGGCCGGATCGGCGGCCCATCCGGGTGGAGCGATTTCGGGTGGTGCCAGCTATATCGCGGCGGGGATCATTGCGCGCGATCTGGGCCTGGTGCCGTGGTGGAAGCCGCGCGATGCTCGGCAGGCTTTGCGTGGGCTTCGCGATGCGGCCTGATCCGTGTGCGCGTGGTTCAATCGCGAGGATGGCGGGGCGGTGAGGACCCGACACCGGTGTTGATCCGAACTAGAGCGGCAGGGCGGCATGGCCATCGAAGTTGCAAAAGTCGAATTGAAGACTGTGCAGGATGCAACAGGACTGAAAGCCTGCATCGATGCAGGCCAATTCAGCGCCGATCAGGTGATCGCGGTGATCGGCAAGACCGAGGGCAATGGCGGCGTCAACGACTTCACGCGGATTCTCGCCGACCAGGCTTTCCGGCGCACGCTGGCGATGCTGGGAACGCGCAGCGACAGCCAGATCAACCGGATCCCCATGGTTTGGTCGGGCGGTTGCGACGGTGTCATAACGCCGCATGCCACGGTGTTTGCGCGCAATGACCAAGCGGGACCGGCAACGACGTCGCGACTGACGATTGGGACCGCGATCAGCGCTGAATTGCTGCCGGAGGATATCGGCCGGCTCGCCATGGTCGAGAAAGTCGCCGATGCGGTGAGGGCCGCGATGTACGATGCCGGGATCGACGATCCTGCCGATGTGCACTACGTGCAGACCAAGACGCCGCTGCTGACCATCGATTCCGTGCGCGAGGCGGAAACGCGCGGAAAGCACGTGGCCTGCGAAGTGCACGACTCCATGGGGGTCTCCAACGGCACGACCGCGCTGGGGATCGCCGTCGCGCTTGGCGAAGTCACCAAGCTCCGCGCCGAGGATATCTGCCGAAACCTCGATCTCTATTCGTCCGTCGCATCATGTTCCTCCGGCGTAGAACTGACGCAGGCGCAGATTGTCTTATTGGGAAATAAAGCGGGAGCCGGTGGGCGCTATCGTATCGGTCACGCCGTCATGCGCGACGCGCTCGATAGCGACGGCATTTATGAAGCCATCCGGGCCGCCGGATTGGAATTGCCGGAGCGGCCGCGGGCCGAGGATCTCGCCGGCCGGTTAGTCAACTGCTTCATCAAATGCGAGGCGGACCGCCGCGGCACTTTACGCGGACGTCGTCAAATCATGCTCGACGATTCCGACGTGCATCACCATCGTCATTCGAAGGCCGCGGTGGGAGGGGTCGCCGCCGCGGCGATCGGCGATCCCGCGGTGTTTGTTTCGGTGGACGCGATGCACCAGGGGCCGCAAGGCGGCGGTCCGGTCATCGCGATTGTCGACCTCGGCGACTAGCGGCGGCACAAGGCTTGCTTGCCTAACTGACGAGTTCAAACAGGAGCTAGTCTTATGATTGTGCTTGGAAACTTGGCGCGATGCCTCGTCGCGGCATTGATTTTGGCGGTGGCAGCGTTAACGCAGCCGGCGGCGGCGCAGGACAAGGTCCGGGTGGGGGTGTTTCCGATCAGTTCGTCGCTGCCGTACTTCGTTGCCGTGGAGCGCGGCTTCTTCAAAGCGCGCGACATTGAGCCCGAGACGATCCGGCTGATGGGCGGTCCGGCCAACGTCGCCGCCATGATCACCAATCAGATCGACGTCGCGGTCGTTCTCGTGATGCTGGAAGGCATGAACGCGAACGTGAAAAAGCCGGGCGTCGCCATGTATTTCGCCATGCATAGCCAGACCAAGGTCTATCAGATGGAGCAGTTCGTGGTCCGCAAGGGTTTCGCGGCCACGACGCTGGCGGACTTGAAGGGCGCCAAACTGATGTGCGCGCCCGGGCCGGCCAATCTCTATACCGCGAAAGCAATTCTGGCGAAGGTTGGTCTCAAGGAAGGCGACTACACCATCGACCAACTCGATATGGGGCAGCACGTCAACGCGATGATCGCGGGAACTTTTGACGGCGGCTATACCCTGGAGCCGAGTGCCACGATGATGCGCAAGCTCGGCGCGGCGACCACGATCGAGTCGGGAGTTATTTCAAAATACATATTGGGCGATGAAACCGCGAACGCCTATGCCGCGGGGGGCGCGATGACGAGTGATTTCATCGCCAGCAAGCCGGATGTGGCAAAGCGGTTTGCCGCCGCCTGGGCCGAGGGAATCGAGTTCATCAAGCAGCATCCGGAGGAAGCGCGCAAATACCTCGCGCACAATACCCTGACGCCAGACGATCTCGTCGACGTGGTGCCGATGCTCGGATACACCATGGTCAAGGACATGACGCCCAAACAGATGGGCGAACTGCAGAAATTCGTCGATTTCGGCACGGAAGTCGGCGTCGTTCCCGAGAAGGTTGACGTGACCAAATTCATCACGGCGTTCTAAGCGCGGGCGATGATCACGGATCGGGCGGTCGCAACATTGGCGCCGGACGGTGGAACCAATCCGCCGGCGGCGGGTCCGCGAGAGAACATGCGGCCCCACGTAACCGTGCGTGGACTGAGCAAGCGCTTCAATGACGCGGTCATTTACGACCGGTTCGATCTCGACATTCCTCGCGGAAAACTGATTTCTGTCTTTGGCCCCAATGGCTGCGGCAAGAGTACGTTGATCAATATGATCGCCGGGTTGATCCCTGCCGACGCTGGACAAATCCTGTTCGACGGCCAGACGATCGACGAGATTACGTTCGGATACGTATTCCAGAATTATCGCGAAGCGTTGTTTCCGTGGCTGCGGGCGATCGAGAACATCGAATATCCCCTCAAGCTCAAGAATCTCCCAAAGAATGAGCGACACGTGCGGGTCGAGCGCCTGGTGTCGCGGCTTGGAGTCAAGATCGATCTTGATCTTTACCCCTATCAGATGTCCGGCGGACAGCAGCAACTGGTCTCGATCATGCGAGCGGTCGTGGTCGATCCGGAGATTCTGTTTCTCGACGAACCCTTCTCCGCGCTCGACTACGAAATGACGCTGTTTATGCGCGATCAACTCCAGCGCCTGTTTGTCGAGACCGGGACGACCACGTTGCTGGTGTCGCACGACCTGGAGGAGGCGGTGTACTTGGCCGACCATATCCTGCTGCTGTCGCGCGGGCCGGCCCAAGTGGTTGACTTCGTAACTTACGATGCGCCGAGACTGCGATCCGATGCCACGCTGTCCGACTCGGATTTTGTGCGCACCAAGGCGCATTGCCTCGAGGTGTTTCAACGGGAGGTGCGGAAGGGGTGATGCGGTCGAAATCCGAGGCCTTTCTTCCGATGATCGGAGTCGCCGGGCTGATCGCGCTCTGGTACGCGGCGGTTTGGTTCAAGGTCGTCGATCCGGTCCTGCTGCCGCCGCCGACCGCGACCTTCCGCGCGATGTGGGCCGGAATCGTTCATGGAAAACTGGGGGGTGATTTTCTCAAGACCGTTGAGCGCACCACCGCCGCGACATTGATCGCTGCGGCGATTGCGATCCCGCTTGGCGTGGTGCTCGGCTCGTCGGAAAAGCTCTATCGCTCTCTTGAGTTCGTCATCGACTTCTTTCGGTCGACCCCGGCGTCCGCCATGTTCCCGCTGTTCCTGGTGCTGTTCGGCGTCGGCGACAAGACCAAGATTTCGGTCGCCGCTTTCGGTGCTGCGCTGGTGATTCTGTTCAACGTCGCCTACGGCGTGATGAATGCCCGCAAGACCCGCATCCTGGCGGCCAAGGCCATGGGAGCATCGAACTGGCGCGTGTTGATCGACGTGATGCTGCTTGAGTCGTTGCCGCAGACGTTCGTTGGATTGCGTAACGGCGTCTCGCTCGCGCTGGTGATCGTGGTGGTTGCCGAAATGTTCATCGGCTCGACCGATGGGCTCGGTCAGCGGGTCTTCGAGGCGCAGCAATTATTCGCGATGCCCGATATGTATGCCGCGATTTTTGCCGCCGGCGCGCTCGGCTATTCGCTCAATCTCTTGTTTCTGCTGATCGAACGCCGCTTTGTCCATTGGGCCGGAAAATAGTGCAACGATATCGCGCGATCCGGGCGGCTGACCGGCTCACAGCGCCGCAGCGGCGGGGCAAGCGGAATCGCTATCTGGCTCGAACCATCTGAAATACCTAATGATTCGCGCTGCCATCGTCGCGTCGGCATTATCCTGGCGCCGACATGGCGATTCTGTCGATTCGAACGTTGAGAACCTATGAAACTCTTTCAATGCCAGCATTGCGGCCAGCCACTCTATTTTGAAAACACCCGTTGCGAAGGCTGCGGGCGGCGATTGGGCTATTTGCCCTCGAAAGAGATCATGGTCGCCCTGGAGCCCGACCATGGCTCTTGGCGGACACTTGCCGAGCCTGCGGTCCAATACCGTTATTGCGCCAATGCGGAATACGAAGTCTGCAACTGGCTCGTTGCCTCCGACAGTCAAGACCAGTTTTGCGCCGCCTGTCGTCACAACCGGATGATTCCGGATCTCTCCCTACACGATAACGCGGCGCATTGGCGCAAGATCGAGATCGCCAAGCACCGGCTGTTCTACACGTTGCTCAAACTTCGCCTGCCGTTGACCACCAGGCCGGAGGACCCTGACGGACTGGCCTTTGATTTCCTTGCCGATCCGGCACCGTCCGTGAACGCGTCCGGCCCGATCATCACCGGTCATTCCGGTGGCTTGATCACCATCAATTTGTCCGAGGCCGATGATTCCGTGCGCGAGCGCCAACGCAGCCGCATGGGCGAACCCTACCGCACCCTGCTCGGCCATTTCCGGCACGAGATCGCCCATTACTATTGGGACCATCTGGTCCGCGACACACCCAGCATCGACGATTTCCGCGAAATCTTCGGCGACGAGCGACAGGACTATATGGCGGCGCTGCAGCACCACTATTCCAACGGACCGCCACAGGATTGGCCCCAGCGCTTCGTGACGGCCTATGCCAGTTCCCACCCTTGGGAGGACTTCGCCGAAACCTGGGCGCATTACTTTCACATGGTCGACACTCTGGAGACGGCCAATGTTTTCGGCATGCGCGTGCGCCCAAAGCTCACCAAGAACGCGGAACTGGCGATGGTGGTGGATTTCGATCCGCATGCCGCGGACATGGACCGGATCATCGACGCCTGGCTGCCGCTGACGTTCGCCGTCAATTCGATCAACCGCAGCATGGGCCTCTCGGACCTGTATCCGTTCGTATTGGAGCCGCCGGTGATCGTGAAACTGGCGTTTGTCCATGAGCGCATTCACGCCCACCGCGACGCCTATGGCCGTTCCAACGAAGGGCCAACGCTACGGGCGATCATTGCCGGCCTCAAACGCAAGGTTGGGCTGCCCGATCCGGCCTGATTGGGGAAAATCTGATCGATTTTGCGTTCTTTCCCCTGGAAATTGCCGCGGTGCGGTGATTTGCGGCCCGAATTTTGCTTTTTAACGATGATATTTTAGGCACCTGGACCCCTCTGGCCCGACGTAACATAAAGGGGATCCAGGGGCAGCTTGGCTTCGGCGAGCGGGGGCTCGTGCGAGGGCGCGGTGAGGCAGCGGTGAAACCGGTTCAATGGCGATACTGACCAGCCTTCATCACGTGACCCGTTACCTGTACGACCGTCCGGTGGCGCTCGGCCCGCAGATTATCCGGCTCAGGCCGGCGCCGCATTGCCGCACTCGGGTGCCGAGCTATTCGCTGAAGCTCAAGCCGGACAATCATTTCGTCAACTGGCAGCAGGATCCCTACGGAAATTGGCTTGCCCGCTTCGTGTTCCCGGAGAAGACGACGGAGTTTACGATCGCCGTCGATCTGCTGGCGGATATTTCCGTCATCAATCCATTCGATTTCTTCGTCGAGCCGTTCGCCGATAAGTTTCCATTTTCGTTCTCCGACGATTTCACCCGCGAGCTCGTGGCCTACTTCCAGCCCGAACCGGCCGGACCGCGGCTCCAGGCGTTTCTTGCGACGATTTCGCGTGAACCGCGCAATACCGTGGATTTTCTGGTCGAACTCAATCAGCGTCTGAAACAGGAAATCGGTTATCTCATTCGCATGGAACCGGGCGTGCAGACGCCGGAGGAAACGCTGAGCTCAGCCTCCGGTTCGTGCCGCGACACCGCCTGGCTTCAGGTGCAAATTCTTCGTCACCTCGGTCTGCCGGCCCGTTTTGTGTCGGGCTACCTGATCCAGCTCAAGCCTGACGTGAAATCACTGGACGGCCCGGTCGGCGCCGACAAGGATTTCACCGATCTTCACGCTTGGACCGAGGTGTATCTGCCGGGCGCCGGATGGATCGGATTGGATGCGACATCGGGTCTGTTGTGCGGGGAAGGGCATTTGCCGCTGGCGGCGACGCCGCACTACACCTCGGCCGCGCCGATCAGCGGCGCTGTCGACCCTGCTGAGGTGCTGTTCTCATTCGAAATGAACGTGACGCGGATTGCTGAAAAGCCGCGCGTCACGTTTCCGTTTTCAGATGAAGCCTGGGCCGCCCTGGATGCGCTCGGTGAAAAAGTAGATGCCGACTTGGCGAACCACGACGTCCGTCTCACCATGGGCGGCGAGCCGACCTTTGTGTCCATAGATGACTATCAGTCGGCCGAATGGAACACCGCGGCCGTCGGGCCGACCAAGCGCGTTCGCGCCGACAACCTGATCCGCCGCCTGCGAGACCGCTACGCGCCGGGGGGTCTTCTCCACTACGGCCAAGGCAAATGGTACCCCGGCGAGCCCCTCCCGCGCTGGGCATTTTCGCTCTACTGGCGGCGCGACGGTTTACCGATTTGGCGCGACGCCAAGCTGATCGCGACCGAATCGGGAAAATATCCGGCGTCCGCCGACGATGCGCGACGCTTCACCGAGCGGGTGGCGGCGCGCCTTGACGTGGCCATCGCTCACGTCTTGCCCGCCTTCGAGGATCCCGCCGAACTTCTGCGCAAGGAAGGCGAACTACCCGAAAACGTCGATCCGACGGATCCAAAGATTGATGACCCGCAGGAACGCGCCCGCATCATGCGCGCGTTCGAACGCCGTCTGTCGGAGCCGGCGGGGTTCGTGTTGCCAGTGCAGCGTTGGAACGCGCAAGGAAAGCCCGGGTGGGTCAGCGAACTTTGGCAACTGCGACGAGGTCACATTTTCCTGTTGCCGGGCGATTCCGCCATCGGCTTTCGCCTTCCGCTCAATTCGCTGCCTTATATTCCGCCGACGGACTATCCGCATCTGGTCCCCGCCGACCCCTTCGCGGCCCGTGTGGAGTTGCCCGATCCGGACATCGCGGCTGCGGCGTTGGCGGGGTACGCGCGCGCACCGGTGGCCAAGGCGCAGCCAAGCGGTGCAAAGTCCGGCGGTGTCGTTCAATTGGCGCAGGCCGCCATGACGTCGGCGCGGGATCTCCTGCCCGGCGGCGGCATCCCGGTCCGCACCGCCCTGACGGTCGAGCCGCGCGAGGGGCATCTCTGCGTATTCATGCCGCCGGTGGAAGTGCTCGGGGATTATCTCGAACTGCTCGCCGTGGTCGAGGCGACAGCCGCCGAACTCGGCATGCCGGTCCAGGTGGAGGGGTACACCCCGCCGTCCGACCCGCGTTTGAATTTGATCAAGGTCACGCCTGATCCCGGCGTCATCGAGGTCAACGTGCATCCCGCCGCCAGCTGGCGCGAAGCCGTCGATATTACGCGCAGCTTGTACGAGGAAGCCCATCTGGCGCGCCTCGGCACCGATAAATTCATGATCGACGGCCGTCACACCGGAACCGGTGGCGGCAATCACGTCGTGCTTGGCGGATTGCAGGCATCCGACAGTCCGTTCCTGCGGCGGCCGGATTTGCTCAAGAGCCTAGTCCTCTATTGGCAACGTCGGCCGTCGCTCTCGTATTTGTTCTCCGGCCTGTTCATTGGACCGACCAGTCAGGCGCCGCGCATGGACGAAGCGCGGCAAGATATGTTGCACGAGCTCGAGATCGCGATGGGAATGGTGCCGGCGCCGGGCGAGGGCGAGCCGCCGCGGCCGTGGCTGGTCGATCGGCTGTTTCGCAATCTTCTCGTCGATGTCACCGGCAATACCCATCGGGCCGAGATCTGCATCGACAAGCTGTTTTCGCCTGATAGCGCGACCGGTCGGCTGGGCCTGGTCGAGTTCCGATCCTTCGAGATGCCGCCCGATGCCCGCATGAGCCTCGCCCAGCAGCTGCTGCTGCGCGCCCTGGTCGCGATGTTCTGGCGGCAGCCGCAGAATGGACCGTTGGTGCGTTGGGGCACCGCGTTGCACGACCGCTTCTTGCTGGCCCATTTTGTTTGGGAAGACTTCCTGGGCGTGTTGGACGACCTCAAAGCCGCAGGATATTCCTTCGATCCGGTATGGTTTGAAGCGCAGCGCGAGTTCCGGTTTCCCTTTTATGGTTCGGTTCAGCATGGCGGTGTGCAACTCGAGCTGCGTCATGCGCTGGAGCCTTGGTACGTGCTCGGCGAGGACACGACCGCCGGCGCCACCGTGCGGTTCGTGGATTCTTCGGTCGAACGGCTTCAGGTCAAGGTCGAAGGATTGAACGCGGCGCGCCATGTCATCACCTGCAACGGGCGCCGACTGCCGTTGACGCCGACCGGACGCCCCGGTGAATTCGTCGCTGGCGTCCGCTTCAAGGCGTGGAAACTGCCTTCGGCGCTTCATCCGACAATTGATGTCCACGCGCCGCTGACCTTCGACATCGTTGACGGCTGGAATCGCCGCTCGCTCGGCGGCTGTGTCTATCATGTGGCTCATCCCGGCGGCCGCAACTACGAAACGTTCCCGGTCAATTCCTACGAAGCGGAGGCGCGGCGTTTGGCGCGTTTCCAGGAGCACGGCTACACGCCGGGCTTCCTTGACGTGCCGCCGGAAGAGCGCTCGATCGAATATCCGACGACGCTCGATCTCAGGCGCTCGATCGAGGCGCGTTAGCGGCGTGACGACGCATCTCGACACCGGCTCGGCAACCGAGTCTGTCAACGTCCAGGCTTTTGTCGCCAGCTATCGGCCGTCGGCGGGCGTGTTCGACGAGTTGATGGATCCTTCCGGTCGGGTACGTCCCCATTGGCGATCGTTTGTTGCCATGCTCGCCGATCTTGGGGCCGAGGAAACCAGCAGGCGTTTTGCCGCTGCCGATCGCCATCTGCACGATTCCGGCGTGTTCTATCGGGTTCACGAAGACCCGGCCGGGGCGGAACGCCCTTGGCCGCTGAGTCACGTGCCGCTGATCATTGACGCCAAGGGATGGCGCGACCTGGTGCCCGGGTTGGTCCAGCGCGCGGAGTTGCTCGAGGCCGTGCTCAACGACACCTATCGGGCGGGCGATCTTGTCCGCCAGGGGAAGCTTCCCGCGGCGCTGGTTGCGGGGAATCCTGAATTTTTGCGCCCGCTCGTTGGCGTCGGCCCCGCCGGCGGCCAATACCTGCGCTTCTATGCCGTTGATCTCGCGCGCTCAGCCGACGGTCGTTGGTGGGTGCTCGGTGATCGCGCGCAGGCGCCATCGGGCGCCGGATACGCGCTTGAGAGCAGAATTGCGCTGACGCGGGCGATGCCGGACCTCTATCGCGCGCTTCGGGTCGAACGTCTCGCCCCGTTCTTTCAGGCGTTCCAGGCCGATCTTGCCGCACTCAATCGGCGGGATGAATCGCGCACCTGCCTGCTGACGCCGGGCCCGATGAACGAGACCTATTTCGAACACGCTTATCTCGCCCGCTATCTCGGGTTTCTTCTGGTCGAGGGCGAAGACCTGAACGTGCGCGAGGACGGCGTCTTTGTCCGCACCGTCTCGGGGCTGCGGCGCGCCGAGGTTCTGGTGCGCCGTCTCGACGCCGATTTCGCCGATCCCCTTGAGCTCAACACCGGCTCACGCCTCGGCGTACCCGGGCTCGTTCAGGCGGTCCGCGACGGTTCCGTCGTCATCGCCAATGCGCTTGGCGCCGGATTGGTCGAAGCCCGCGCGCTTCTGAGTTTTCTTCCCGGCTTGGCGCCGATCATGACCGGGCGCGATCTCGCCGTTCCCAATGTTGCGACGTGGTGGCTCGGCGATGTCGAAGTGCGCGACAGGATCATGCCGCAGCTGGATCGGCTTGTCGTTGCATCGGCCTTTACCGGAGACCTGTCGGGCCAGGCGTCGGAACTCATCGGCGCACGCCTCGACCCTGTGGCGCGGGCGGCGCTGATGCGCGCGATTTCTCAACGCCCGATCGATTTCGTCGCCCAGGAACCGGTGACGTTGGCGACCATGCCGGTTTGGCGCGATGGTGGTTTGCAACCGCGCCCCTTCGTACTCAGGCTGTTCCTTGCACGGGTCAGCGACGGTTGGAAGGTGATGCCTGGTGGTTTCGTGCGCGTCGCCGACGAAGTGGATGCGCGTGCGGTCAGCCTGCAGCGCGGCGGGCGCACCGCCGATGCCTGGGTGCTGTCGGAAGGGCCGGTTGCGGAGACCAGCCTGCTGCCGGCACCGGATCGCATCGAGATCAGGCGGACGATCGGATCCTTGCCCAGTCGCGCTGCCGACAATTTGTTTTGGCTTGGGCGCTACGTCGAGCGGAGCGAAGCAACGCTCAGGCTGGTGCGCGCGCTGGTCAGCCGGGCCACCGAGCGTGATGACGTGACGGCGCCGATCATCGGTCGAATTGGTTCGTTGCTCACCGCGTGGTGCGCCGCTCCGGTCGACATTCCCAATGCGAGGCCGGTTGCAATCGCGAGCATGGCGATGCGAAGGCGCGACCTTGAGGGATCGCTGCCGCGTCTCGTCGGCGCCGCGCGATCGACAGCCTCCGTGATCCGCGATCGGTTCTCTCCCGACGCCTGGCGCGCCCTCAGCGATCTGTTGGCCACGATCGAGATGGCGCCGGCCGAGCCGCCGACCGAGAGCATGCTGTTCGAGCAAGTGAATGCGGCACTGCGGATCATTGCCTCGTTCTCGGGCTTGGCGCAGGAAAACATGAGTCAGCTCGCGGGCTGGCGCTTTCTCGAACTTGGGCGGCGGATCGAGCGCGCGATCGCGACCTGTCGCTTCGTGCGTCAATTCGCCGGTCGGCAGACGCTCGGCGGCGCACTCGACGTACTGCTTGAGCTTTGCGACAGCCAGATCACCTATCGCTCACGCTATGTGATGATTGCAGCCCCGGCGCCGGTCATCGACCTTGTCGTGCTCGATCCGCATAACCCGCGATCGATTGCCTACCAGCTCGACCGTATCGAGGCCCATCTTGCCGCGCTGCCCAAGCGCAACGCCGATGGTCGCCTGTCGCCCCCGCAGCAGATCGCCGTGTCGATTGCGGCCACGATGCGCACGACCGAAGCCGCCGCGATCGATGATAAGGTGGTGTCCGATACCGAACTCGCGCTGATGAAGCTCTCCGAAGCGGTTGTAGCGGCTTACTTTACGCCCGACGAGCGTTTCGAAGTCGCGTGGGAGGCGCAGGCGTGATCTACGATGTGCGCCAGACCACCGCCTATACCTATGCTTCAAAGGTCGGATTCGCCCAGCACGTGCTGCGCTTGACCCCGATCGATCGCCCGCACCAACGGGTTCATGCGGCGGCACTCGACATTATGCCGCAGCCCTCCGTGTGGCGCGAGAACCTGGATTTCTTCGGCAATCGCACCACCTGGGTTGCGCTTGACGAGCCGCATGATCGATTGGTCGTCAAGGTCGCCGCACGCGTGGTCGTCGATGATCTCGATGAGCGGGCTCCAGGCGAGACACCCGCTTGGGAAGCCATCCGCGACGAGGCGTTCGCGACCAACGATCTTGGTCCGGCATCGCCGATCCATTTTGTATTTCCAAGTCGGCAGGTGTCGCTGGTGCCCGAGATCAGGGATTACGCGGCCGAAAGTTTTCCGGCGAACTGCCCTGTGTTCACGGGCGCGATGGCGTTGATGCGGCGGATCAAGGCGGACTTCGCCTATGAGATCGGTGCGACCACCGTATCCACCACACCGGCAACATCGTTCTCGCTGCGTCGTGGGGTCTGTCAGGATTTCGCCCATATCATGATTGCAGGCCTGCGCGGTCTCGGGGTGCCGGCCGCGTATGTGAGCGGCTATCTCCGCACGGTTGACATTTCTGGGACGGCAAGGCTGACGGGTGCGGACGCCATGCATGCGTGGGTCCTGGTGTGGTGCGGTGCGAGGGCCGGGTGGCTTGGGTTTGATCCCACGAATGGGATCCTTGCCGGACAAGATCACGTCGTCCTCGCGCTGGGGCGCGACTATGCGGACGTCGCCCCGATCGCCGGCGTGGTTTTCGCCTCGGGCCGACAGCAGCTTGAAGTGTCCGTCACCGTCACGCCCGTCGGATAGCGCCACCTCCTATTGGACGGCTCGCGCGCCATAGTGGTATCGCAACCACGCCCTCCAACTGAAAGTGAGATCAAGGTGTTGTCGGAGAAGAAACTGGACCTTCGTGCGGTCGACCAACTCGTTATTGCCGGTTGGACCGGCCGCGATACGGCGGCGCTTGAAGCGCATATTCGAGAACTCGAAGCCATCGGCGTAAAGCGGCCTAAGAGCACGCCGATCTTCTATCGTGGGTCTGCGTCGTTGCTGACGACCGCCGATGCAATCGAAGTCGTGGGAGAACATTCGAGCGGAGAGGTTGAATACGTCGTGTTCGCGCTTGGCGATGGTCTTTGGGTTGGCATTGGCTCTGATCACACCGATCGCAAGTTGGAGACCATCGGAGTCTCGTTGTCTAAGCAGGTGTGCGCCAAGCCGGTGGGGCCGCTTCTGTGGCGCCTCGACGACGTCGTGTCGCATTGGGATCAATTGTTGTTGCGGGCGTACGTGACGGTAGGGGATCGGCGCCGGCTTTATCAGGAAGGTCCGGTGGCGACCATGCGTCCGCCTGCCGAATTGATCGATCTGTATCGCGGCGGCGGCGCCCTTGCGCCTGGAACCGCCATGTTTTGCGGCACGCTCGCCGTCCACGGCGGGATCGCAGCCGCGGGATCCTTTGAGATGGAACTCGAAGACCCCGTGCTCGGGCGCACGCTCACCCATCGATATTTAATCAAATGCCTGCCTGACGAGGGATGAGCGAGTCATCAAGATAAGATCTCGGGGGACGGCGCAGTGGAACTTTGACGCACAGGCCGCGGTTGGGGGCGTTGATGCCGATCGCGGCAAATTCTAACGAGCGCAACAGTTTTGCACGGCGTACCCCTCTGGAACTCCAAGGCGATCTACTTTCTTAATTTTTGTCCGAGATAAAAGGTGAAGAAAAGATTCGTTGGAGGTAGCTTAAGGTGGATTCGCCAGCAGAGTTTGGAGTGAGCGCCCGATCCCTTTGATCGGCCGCCGGGCTGAGGAACGTGTTTTGACTCAAGATCTTAGGCTGTCTGAACCGGGCCGACAGAAAGTCCGCCACAATCTTCTCCCGACGCCCACCGTGCAAAGCGGCATGCTGGCCTGTGGCCTCGCCGCCGCGATTCTGTTGTGGGGGCCTGGCCTCGCGGAGGCCAACCTTCAGCGCAAATTCCCAGCCAAGCGCGTCGAGGAAGCGAAGAAGGAACAGAGTTCTCCCAAGGGACCCCTGATCATTTCGATCTCGATCGCCAGTCAGCGGTTGACCGTTTACGACCAGAATGTGCCCATCGCGCATGCGCCGGTATCGACCGGAATGGCCGGCCACGCGACACCGATGGGTGTGTTCAGCGTCATTCAAAAACAGAAATGGCACCAGTCGAATATCTATAGCGGCGCCCCGATGCCCTACATGCAAAGAATCACCTGGTCGGGTGTGGCCATGCACGCAGGGGTGCTTCCGGGTTATCCGGCTTCCCACGGCTGCATCAGAATGCCCGCTGATTTCGCTGTGCGTCTCTATGGCATGACGAAAATGGGCGCGCGGGTCTTTGTCACGCGCGATGCCGTCACACCGGTCGAGTTCACAAGCCCTAGGTTGTTTACACCGAAACCCCAGGTAGCCGCGCAGGCGACCTCATACGACATCGCAACGGTCGCGGTTGGAAATCGCGTCGCCAGTGCCAATCGGTCGGTTCCGATGGCGTCAAACCAAAGCTCCATGCCGGTCATCGTTGCCGATGCGTCCGCCGGCACCCGGACCGATGTCAACATCAACACCGAAACCCACGCCGCAGAGACGTCCGCCGCGCCGGCCCCGTCCGTGCCTTCGATTGCGACGGCGGATCCGGTCAAGCTTGACTCCCCCCAGCCGCCAGCGACGCCCACGGATGCGGATGCGTCAGCGCCCCCCTCGACAACGGTCGACTCAAAGAATGCCGACGGTACGGCTGAAGTCTCTCCGTCGCCCAAAGATAAAGATACTGTCCAGACCGGGACCACTGCTGACGCGCCAAAGGATGGCAACGCTTCCAGGCTCGATGACGCGGCTGTGCCCTCGGACGTTCCCGTGCCGATGGCGCGGCCGCAACTTGCCACGATCAAGCCGGGACCGATCTCGATTTTCATCAGTAAGAAGTTGGGCCAGCTGTATGTCCGCAAAGGCTTTGATGCGCTGTTCGATTCTCCGGTAACCGTCGCCAATCCCGAGCGCCCGCTTGGCACGCACGTATTCACAGCCACTGGATTCAGCGACGATCATGCGGCCATGACTTGGCTTTTGGTCTCGCTGCCGAATGAGGCACCGAAGGCGAGCGCGCGGTCTGCAGACGTCGCTTTTGCGCCAAGCCACAAGCGGCGGGACCAGGTTATAAAAGGGCCAGTCGACGTCACGCCGGCCGAGACCGCGGCGGGAGCCCTTGAACGGATCGAAATTCCGCAGGAAACGCGCGACCGCATCGCGGATTTGTTGGTGCCCGGGTCATCGCTGATCATTTCGGACAAAGACTTCGGGTCGGAGACCGGCGCGAGCGGAGAGACCGACTTCATCGTCTTGACACGCTAGCTGCATTTTTTCGCATCTTTTTCACGCCGAGGTACCCTCGGTGGGCCACAATCTATTTGAAATGGCAGCAGGATCGGCTGTCGCCGGTCAAGGCCGTCTCGCTACAACCCGATATCCATCGAATCGGCAACAATGGGTGCTCGCTTGTGGTGAATTGAAGTCCGCGGCGTGCGTTGTGCGATTGCGCGCAAACAATGATTGCCGATTGCCCGCATCCGGGTCTAATCCGCTCTGGTCTCGCAGTACGGGGCCGAGTCGATTCCTCCGAGACTTGACCCAGGTCAACGCCTGCTTCGTCTTGATCTGATCGTCCTTGTCTGCGGCGGGCGGAGAAGGTCTGAGCCATGCCATCGTTTGCCGGATTATGGTGCGTGGCGGCGCTGCTCCTCGTCGCCATCGTCGCTGTTGCGATCGGGGGATCGCGGCGCGGCACCCCAATCGTCTATGGCGCGAGCCTCGCCATTTGTGTTGTGGCCCTCGGAGCAGCCCTTTCTCAATTGCTCGCGGTTGCTCCCGACATGACGCTGGCGTTGCCTCTCGGCGTGCCCGGGATCGGCGCACATTTCCGTACCGACTCACTCGGAGCGTTCTTCCTCGTGGTCGTCAATTTTGGCGGCGCAATGACCAGCCTCTACGCGCTTGGATACGGAAGGCACGAGAGTTCGCCCCTGCGCGTGTTGCCTTACTATCCTGCGTTTCTTGCCGCTATGAATCTCGTGGTGTTTGCGGACGATGCCTTCACCTTTCTGCTGTCGTGGGAGCTGATGTCGCTGGCGTCCTGGGCGATTGTCGTGGCCCATTACGACGATTCCGCCAGTTTGCGTGCGGGTTACGCCTATCTTCTGATGGCAAGCTTCGGGACGCTGTGTCTCTTGCTGGCTTTCGGCCTGTTGGCGGGCCCGGACGGCGGTTATGCGTTTGCCACGATCCGAGCGTTTCCGCCGACCGCCCTGACCGCCGCGCTCGCGGTCGTGCTGGTGGTTCTTGGCGCCGGATCGAAGGCAGGCCTGGTCCCCTTGCATGTCTGGTTGCCGCTCGCCCATCCGGCGGCGCCGAGCCACGTCTCAGCGCTCCTGAGCGGCGTGATGACCAAGATCGGCGTCTACGGATTCATCCGTGTCGTGTTCGATCTGATCGGCGACCCGACCCCCTGGTCGGCGCTGCTCGTTCTTGCACTCGGCGGCATCACTGCCGTGCTCGGTGTGCTTTACGCCGTGATGCAGCACGACCTGAAGCGCCTGTTGGCCTACAGCACGGTCGAGAACATCGGGATCATCTTCATCGGGCTCGGCCTCTCGCTTGCCTTCAAATCGAATGGGATGGTGCTGCCGGCCGCGCTGGCGTTGACGGCGGCGCTCCTGCACGTCCTCAACCATTCCTTGTTCAAGAGCTTGTTGTTCTTGGGCGCAGGTGCCGTGCAAGTTGGCACCAACGAGCGCAACATGGAGCATTTAGGCGGCCTCATTCATCGCATGCCGCAGACTGCGGCGATCTTTCTCATCGCCAGCGTATCGGTCTCGGCGCTGCCGCCGCTCAACGGGTTCGTTTCAGAGTGGCTTACTTTCCAGGCCATATTGGTCAGTCCGCAGCTTCCCCATTGGGGCCTCAAATTCATGATACCAGCAGTCGGCGCGTTGCTGGCCTTGTCGGCGGCTTTCGCAGCGGCCTGCTTCGTCAAGGCTTTCGGGGTCAGCTTCCTAGGCCGGCCGCGTACCCCGGCAGCGGAGCAGGCGATCGAAACCGACCGCTTCTCGCTCGCCGCCATGTATATCCTCGCCGCTCTCTGTGTTTTGGCCGGAGTGTTGCCGGGACTCGTGATCGATGCGCTGGCGCCGGTGGCGAAAGGCCTTGTCGGAAGCGTGATGCCAAGGCAGATCGGCGTTCCCTGGCTGTCGATCGTTCCCATTGCGGAAAGTCGCAGTTCATATAATGGCCTCGTCATTCTGGCCTTCCTGATTTGCTCGGGCTCGCTGACGGCCGCCGTCATTCATCGCTTCGCCAGCGGAGCCACGCGTCGAAGCGCGATGTGGGATTGCGGGATTCCGCTTGTCAGCCCGCAGACCCAGTACACAAGCTCAAGTTTCGCCCAGCCGATCCGGCGGGTGTTCGGCACCGTCATCTTTCGCGTGCACGAAACCCTCGACATGCCGCAGCCGGGCGACATGCGGGCGGGGCGCTTTCGGATCCGGGTGCTCGATCCGGCGTGGCGCTTCGTCTATGGACCGTTGGTACGCGCGGTGGGGAGCGTGGCGGGGAATCTCAACCGTCTTCAGTTTCTCACCATCCGCAACTACCTGACGTTGGTGTTCTCTGCACTGATCCTGCTGCTGCTCATGGTGGCCGCATGGCGCTGATGCGTGACCTTGGCCTGCAATTCGTGCAGATGTTCCTCGTGGTTACGATTGCGCCGCTGGTGCTGGGCGTGACGCGAAAAGTGAAGGCGCGACTGCTGCGCCGCGTCGGGCCGCAACTCTTGCAGCCTTATCGCGATCTCTGGAAGCTGATGCACAAGGAGGCGGTCATCGCGACCAACGCTTCCTGGCTCTATCGCGTTGCGCCGTACACAATCTTTGCTGTGACCTGGGTGGCGGCGGCGCTGGTTCCGACCTACGCAACCGGACTGCTGTTCTCCTGGTCCGCCGACCTCATCGCCATCGTTGCTTTGCTCGGAACCGCGCGCTTTACCCTCGCGCTTGCCGGCCTCGACGTCGGGACGGCATTCGGCGGCATCGGTTCCTCGCGCGAGATGATGATCGCCTCGCTTGCCGAGCCCGCCATGCTGCTCATTGTATTTACCGTGGCACTCGTCGCCGGCACCACGCAATTGTCGACGATTGCCGATATTTTCATTTCCGCTCCACCGGGACTGCGGGTTTCGCTCGGACTGGCTTTGTTTGCTCTGATGTTCGTGGGCATCGCCGAAAACGCGCGCATCCCGATCGACAATCCCGCGACGCATCTGGAACTCACCATGGTGCACGAAGCCATGGTGCTCGAATATTCGGGTCGCCACCTCGCCATGATCGAGGCGGCGGCAGCGCTCAAGCTGGTCTTATATTTTTCGCTGATCGCATGCTTGTTCCTGCCGTATGGCATGGCGACGATCGACAAGGGCGAGGCGGCGCTCGTCGTCGGCATCGTCAGCTATCTCGCCAAGATCCTGGTGCTCGCCGTACTCCTCCCCATCGGCGAGATGAGCGTCGCCAAAATGCGCGTGTTCCGTTATCCCGCATTTCTCGGCGGAGCATTTGCGGCAGCGGCGCTGGCGGTTTTCCTTCTGTTCGTATCGCGAGGATTTTGATGCCGTCGCTCTCGTTCGACATTGCGCATCTTCTCGCCGGCAGCATGCTGGTGCTGAGCTTCGTGCTGCTGTATCAGGATCGCATCACGGCTGTGCTGAATGTCTTCGCCCTACAGGCCATTGCGCTTGCGCTCTCAGTCGCCTGGCAGGCGATTGCACAGGACGCTCCGCACTTGCTCGTGACAGCCGTCGTTGCGCTGGTCGTGAAAGGATTCATTGTTCCGACCGCGTTGCACCGTATCGTCCGCCGTCTCAAAATTCATCGGGAAATCGAACAGGTGATCGGTGGGGGCCCGACGATGTTGACCGGCCTCGGTCTGGTCGCGCTGTCGATTCTATTGGTCGAACCGGTGAAGGAGGGGGTCAACGTGCTGACGCGCGAGGACCTGGCTTTCGCGCTTGCCGTCATTCTCCTCGGCCTTCTGATGATGATCACGCGGCGCAATGCCGTCACCCAGATTGTCGGCTTCATGTCGCTGGAAAACGGGCTCGTGCTGGCTGCGACCGGCGCCAAGGGCATGCCACTGGTGGTGGAGTTCTCGGTCGCGTTTTCGATACTCATCGCCTTCATCGTGTTTGGTGTCTTCATTTTTCGCATCCGGGAGCGCTTTGATACGGTGGACGTCGGTGCCCTCGATCGGTTTCGCGGCGAGCGGAGGGACAGCCAGTGATTTTTCCGGTCGCTCTGGTTCTACTGCTGCCGGTTGTCGCGGTCCCGATCATGGCATTGGTCTCGAACTATCGGCTGAGTGCCGCGCTTAATGTGCTGGCGTCCGGGCTGACGCTGGTGGCCGGCATTTCGTTGCTGTTTGCAGCGCACATACGAACTGATCTGTTCATCGTCGATGATTTCAACATTTACCTTGTTGCACTCACGACCTTTGTCGGCTTCACCACCAGCATATTCAGCGCCACCTACATTGCCCATGAGCTGGAGACCGGCCGGCTGACCCCGATCTATCTGAGATTTTACCATGCGCTCTATCAGGCCATGATGGCGGCGATGAATCTGGCGTTGCTGGCCAACAATGTCGGCCTCATTTGGGTCGGCGTGGAGGTCGCGACGATTTCGACAGTGATGATGGTCGGGATCTATCGCACGCCGGAGGCGATCGAAGCGGCTTGGAAATATTTCATTCTCGGCAGCGTCGGTATCGGTTTGGCATTCTTCGGCACCATTCTGGTCTATCTTGTCGGCCAGGAGGTGCTCGGCGAAGGGTTGCCGGCGATGGCGTGGGATCTTCTGGTGAAAAATGCTCCCAGGCTTGATTCCAAGTTGCTGTCCCTGGCTTTTGTTTTCCTGTTGGTTGGCTATGGCACCAAAGTCGGATTGGCGCCGTTTCATGCTTGGCTTCCCGACGCCCATGCGGAGGGGCCGACGCCGATCTCGGCCGTGCTGTCGGGGCTGCTTCTCAACGTCGCGCTGTATGCCTTGCTCCGTTTCAAAATGGTGCTGGCGGCGAATCCTGCCACTCTCAACGTCGGGGCGATCATGGTTGCGCTTGGCCTGATCAGCCTTTTGTTCGCAGCCTTCATGCTGTATCGGCGCCGCGACATCAAACGCCTGTTTGCCTATTCGTCGATCGAGCACATGGGGATCGCGACGTTTGCCTTCGGGATTGGTGGTCCCCTCGCCAATTTTGCCGGGCTGCTGCACATGACCATGCACTCCCTGACCAAGTCGGCCATTTTCTTCGCCGTCGGCCACCTGACGCAAGTCAAAGGCACCCAGCGCATCACCGACATCGGTGGGATCTCCGTAACGCACCCGGTTCTCGCTGTTGGTTTCACCTTTGGGACCCTCGCGATTGCCGGATTGCCGCCGTTCGGTGTCTTCACCAGCGAGTTCATGCTGGTGACCTCGACATTCCCGCGATATCCGCTGCTCACCGTGGTATTCGTGCTTGGGCTCTTGATTGCTTTCGGCGCCATCATTTTGAGGCTGCAGGACATCGTTTTCGGACGTCCGAAGGGCCCCAAGGATCCCGTGAAGGCCTCTTTCGTTCCTTTGTTCATTCACCTCGCAATCGTGCTGGTCGCGGGCCTGTGGTTGCCGGATCCGATCGTGCGCTGGTTCCGGCTGGTCGCGGCACAACTCGGGTGATGTCGATGCCGACCGGTTCCATTGTTGCCCTGCTATCGAAGCTCTCCGCGCATGCGCAGCAAAAGCCGTGGCCGCGATACGATGTGGATGCTGAAACCTGGGTTCGGATCGGTAAGGGACTAGCCGAAGGCGAGGGCGATCTTCTGGCAATGTGGGGCGAGCCGAAGGTCGTGCACTTGGCCCTGCGTGTTGCAGCACTCCCCCATCCCTGCGTGGTTTCGCTCAATGCCGCCGGTGGCGCGTTTCCCTCGATTGGGGCGCATCATGCGCCGGCCATTCGGCTCGAACGCACGATCAGCGATCTCTACGGCTTGAAGCCCGTCGGCGCGCACGATGTGCGGCCGTGGCTCGACCATGGCGCGTGGGACCTCCATGTGCCATTGGGGAAGCGAAGGCCGGCAGACCGGTCAGTTCCGACCGGCTACGCGTTTCGACCAGTGCTCGGCGAGGGCTTGCACCAGATTCCCGTCGGTCCTGTTCATGCCGGCATCATCGAACCCGGTCATTTCCGCTTTACGGCGAACGGTGAGACCGTCGCGCGATTGGAGGCCCGCCTCGGTTATGCCCACAAAGGCGCTGAGGGACTTCTCAGCGGTGCCGCGTTGGACAAGGCCGCTCGCATCGTCGCGCGCCTATCGGGAGATTCAACGGTCGCTTTGAGCTTCGCCTTTGCGCGGGCGATGGAGGCGGCCCTCGATATCCAAGTTCCACCCCGGGCACAGGCGTTGCGTGGCGTGATGGCTGAACTCGAGCGCATTGCCAATCATTTCGGCGACGTCGGAGCAATCTGCAACGACGCCGCCTTCGCGCTGATTCACGCCCATTGCGGAATCTTTCGTGAAAAGGTCCTTTTGGCAGCCGACAGGGTCTTTGCGCACCGACTGATGATGGATGCGATCGTACCCGGCGGCGTGGCGCGGGATATCGGCCTGGATGACACCGAAATTTTGATCACGATGCTGGATGAGGTGGCGGTCGGGTTCTCCGAGGTGGTGCATCTCTACGACGATACGCCGTCGTTGCAGGATCGAACCTGCGGAGCCGGCGTCGTTTCGCGCGAGCTCGTCAAACAATGGGCGGCCGGTGGGCATGTCGGACGTGCTTCCGGACGGGATTTCGATTCCCGTCGGGATGTCGCCTATGCGCCGTATTTTGGTCTCGCGTACGACGTGCCGGTGTTTGACGCAGGTGACGTCGACGCGCGGGTCTGGGTTCGCATTCGCGAAGTGGAGGCGAGCATCCGTCTGCTGCGCGCTTGGCTTGCGGCTTTGCCGCAGGGGCCCGTTCTGGTCGCGGTTCCCGCCGCCCGCGAAATCCGCGAGGGCATTGCCATCACCGAGGCGTTCCGAGGCGACGTGCTGGTGTGGGTGCGCGTGAAAGCCGACGGGACCATCGCGCGCTGTCACGTGCGCGATCCCTCGTGGTTTCAATGGCCGCTGCTTGAGGCTGCGATCGCAAACAACATCGTTGCCGACTTTCCTCTGTGCAACAAATCGTTCAATTGCTCGTATGCGGGGCACGACCTTTAAATGCGCACGCTGCTGCTGAAGTCTTTGTTCGCGAAGCCTGTGACCATCGGTGCGCCGGCTGCCGACGCCGCTGCGCTCGCGGAGGTCGGCCGCGCGCTGGATCTACGGGCTCGCCGGCTGTTCGGTCGTTCGATCACGATTCGCGAAGTTGATGCCGGGTCGTGCAACGGCTGTGAGCTTGAGATCAACGCCCTGAGCAACGCCGTTTACGATGTCGAGCGCTTCGGCATTCGCTTCGCAGCCTCTCCGCGCCATGCCGACGTACTGCTGGTCACCGGCCCGGTGACCCACAACATGAAGATTGCGCTCGAACGCACCTACGCGGCGACGCCTGACCCGAAGTGGGTGGTGGCGGTGGGCGATTGCGGTTGTGGATGCGGCGTGTTCGAGGGCAGCTACGCTGTCATCGGCGCGGTGGACAAGGTTATTCCGGTCGATCTCCACATCCGCGGCTGTCCGCCGCGACCGATTGAGTTGCTGAGAGGATTGATCGCGCTGCTCGATGCGGCGACCGAACGAAAACGCTCAGCTGGTTCGCACGCCTGAGCGGCGAATGGCGCTATGGCGCCTGGTCCAGTTTGGTGGCGAACAGCGCGACCGTCTTGGAATAGACGTCGCTTTTGTTCCATTGCTGCAGCACCTCGAAATTGGCTGAGCCCGGGGTCCATGGCTGTCCGGCTTTCCAGCCGTATCCCTTGAGATAATTCGCGGTTGACGCCAGCACGTCCGGCGCGCTGCGGACTAGGTCGCGCTTGCCGTTGCCGTCGAAATCGACCGCAAATTTCAAATAGGACGACGGCAGGAACTGGGTCTGCCCGATCTCGCCTGCCCATGCGCCGCGCATGTCGGCGGGGGCAAGATCACCACGATCGACGATCCGTAGCGCGTCCATCAACTCCGCTGAGAATTTTTCCGATCGTCGGCAATCATACGCCAGCGTGGCGAGAGAGCGGATGGTCGCATACTTTCCGATATTGACCCCGAAATCGGTCTCCAGGCCCCAGATCGCAACCAATACGGGGGCTTGAACGCCGAATTGCTGCTCGATCCGGACAAAGGTTCCGGCATATTGCTTGAGCAGGTTGGATCCTTTGCGAAGCCGGTCGGCAGAGATCATGCGACCGGAGAATTCCTCAAAGCTCTGTTGAAAGACCCGCTGTCCTCGGTCGTGCGCGATGACGCTCGGATCGAAGGTCAATCCCGTGAGCGCGGCTGCGATCGCGCGTTGCGAAATGCCTTGTTTTGCGGCCTCGCCTTTAAACGCTTCCAACCAGGCGTCGAAACTGCCGTCCGATTGGCAGGGGAGGGCAAGTGCTGGAGCCGACCAGAACAGCAAGGCCACTCCGATGAGCAGAGAGCGTAGGGGCGTCTTGGAAGGTTGCATCGGCTGGTCCGCTGTGTCGCAATGGTGACGAAAGCAAGGAGTATTTGAGTAGTGAGTCGGGGTAAAGACAGGATCGCCGGATTGGGGCACCTCTGTGGCGCTGATCATCGCATATTTATATTCAATTGCTTGCAGATCGAAGGGTTTCGAGGGCATTTTACGCCCTGGTCAGAACCGGCGCGGCAAGCCCCAATCGTCGCCCTCTGGCCAACGGAGCCCATCTCCGCGAGTTCCCGAGGGGCGGAATTTCGGGCGGCAATTCCATTATCTAGTCATTTGAACCCAATTGGTTCACCGCACGACTAACCTTACGAGCCGACGTTGAGCGTTAACCAGACGACCTCGGACGACGTCCTGATCGGACGGATTGCACAAGGCGATCGGCTCGCGATGCAAGTGCTGTTCGCACGCCACCATGTGCGGGTGTATCGGTTCGTGCTTCGTCTCGTCAGCGATCCGGCGACGGCGGAGGACTTGATAAGCGAAGTTTTCTTGGACGTCTGGCGTCAAGCTGATCGGTTCGAGGGACGGTCCGCGGTTTCGACCTGGATGTTGGCGATCGCAAGGTTCAAGGCCTTGTCGGCGCTGCGAAAGCGGCCAGACAAGGAGTTGGATGAGGAAACGGCAGCGGCGATTGAGGATCCTTCCGACGATCCCGAAGTCTCCGTGCAAAAAAAGGACAAGAGTGCAGCTCTGCGGACGTGTCTGAAGGCCCTTTCGCCGGAGCACCGGGAGATCATTGATCTGGTCTACTACCACGAAAAGTCCGTGGAGGAAGTGGCTGAGATCGTTGGCATTCCCGAGAATACGGTGAAAACGCGCATGTTCTACGCGCGGAAAAAGTTGGCAGAGCTGCTGAAGACCGCAGGAGTGGAAAGAGGTTGGCCATGAGCACGATGAACGGAAAGGCGCCGGAGCGCCAGGACATCGAAGACCTTCTGCCGTGGCATGCGGCCGGGACGCTGGGGCGCCGCGACGCCGAGCGCGTGGAAACCGCGATCGCCGCCGACAAGGAACTCGCGCGCCGCTTCGATCTCGTGCGGGAAGAACTCGCCGAAACCATCCATTTGAACGAGTCGCTCGGCGCCCCCTCTGCGCGCGCCATGCAGACGCTGTTTGCTGCGATCGAACAAGACGGTGCAACCTCACCGCGAAGGCGCGTCTCCATTAATTTCTCCAGCCGGGTCTCCGCGTTCTTCTCCAGCCTGTCGCCGCGTACGCTGGCGTGGTCGGCCACTGCCGCGGTGCTGGCTATTGTGCTGCAGGCTGTGGTGATTTCGAGCGTGGTTCTCAAGGGCAGCTCCGCCTCCCGATCGTACGAAACCGCGTCCGCTGAGCTTCCGTCCCAAGCGGGGCAGGGATCCGACGTTCTGGTGCGTTTTGCCCCGCAGGCAAGTGCAGCCGATATCACCAAATTCCTGCAAACCCACAAGGCGACATTGGTTGCCGGACCCACCGGGGATCTTTACCGGGTTCGCGTTTCGACAACCCGTTTGCCGAAGAACGAGCTCGATACGATCGTCAAGGCCCTACAGAGTGAACGTGGGGTCATTGCTTTGGTGTTGCCGACGAATTAGGCACGCAAGTCTTAACCGAGCGCACGAAATTGCCTTGAAAGCGCCGTCGAGAGGCACAAAATGCAAGCCCAGCGCGAGATTGGCATCAATTATACAAGACGGAATTTTACACTCGCTGATCGCGCTTTAGGGTTCCGTACCGGAGGCCAAGCTCATCATGCGCGCCGAGCAAAAGCGTAGAATTATATCCAATTCCCAGCTTGGACACCGGCGTCGATCCGCTCTGCGAGGGGCCTGTGCGGCTGTTGCGGTCGGTCTGGCGTTGTTCGCCACCGCTTTCCAGGCCCATGCGCAGATCAGAGGCGGAGACTTTCACGGTTCATTGTCCGTCGGTCCGCGGGTGTTCCCGAGCTCGTCATTCGGCAATGTCGGTCGCGTCGATCCGGGTTTCCGTTCTCCGTCCGGCAGCGGCGGCCCGATCGTCTCGACATCATCAAATAATGGCTCTTCGCCCGTTCGCAGTTCCTCCAGCGGAGTGACAGGCCGCGCCGTCCTCAATGGGGTGCCGCCGGCCAACGAACGGCACTACGTGACCGACGAGGTCGTGATCCAATTAAACGGCAACCCGTCGCCGGCGGTCGTCGATGCCTTTGCGCGCAAGCACCAGCTCACGCGCATGGAATCGCAGAATTTCAGCTTGTTGGGGGTGACTCTCTATCGTTGGCACATCCCGAACGGACGCTCGGTCCCCGCCGTCACCGCCGAACTCTCCAACGACCGCGGCATCGGGTGGGCACAACCCAATTACATCTACGCGATGCAGCAAAGCGTGGCGGGTGAGGGTGTCGAGAAAACCCAGGGCGAAGGCGACGCGGCGCAATATGCGCTGGCCAAGTTGCATCTGTCCGAGGCGCACGGCCTCGCCAAGGGCGAACAAGTCCTGGTCGCGGTGATCGATTCTGGCATCGATACCTCCCATCCTGAATTGCAGGGCGTGATCGCGGGGCAGTTCGACGCGCTGGGCTCCAGCGAGGGGCCACATGCCCACGGGACTGGGATCGCCGGCATCATTGCGGCCCACGGCCGCCTCGTGGGCGCCGCGCCTGCGGTGCACATTCTGGCGGTCCGCGCGTTTGGTGCTGCGTCCAGCGGCGCGGAGGGCACCACGTTCAATATCGTCAAGGGCCTCGATTGGGCAACATCCCAGGGCGCGCGTATCGTCAATATGAGCTTCGCTGGTCCCTCGGATCCACTGCTTCAGCGGGCCATGGCCAGCGCCCGCCAGAAGGGCGCCATCCTGATCGCGGCGGCCGGCAATGCAGGGCCGAAATCGCCGCCGCTGTATCCCGCCGCCGATCCGAATGTCATCGCGGTGACGGCCACCGACGCCGACGATCACCTGTTCTCGATGGCCAATCGCGGCGGCTATGTCGCGGTTGCGGCGCCCGGCGTCGATATTCTGGTTCCGGCTCCGGGCGGCAGCTATCAGATCTCGTCCGGCACCTCGTTCGCGGCCGCCTATGTCAGCGGTGTCGCCGCATTGATCCTCGAGCGCAGGCCAAAATTGCTTCCCGACGCCGCCAGACGCATCTTGCTGTCGACGGCGAAGGATCTCGGCCCCAAAGGACGCGACGACCAATTTGGCGCAGGCTTGATCGACGCCTACCAGGCTATCATGTCGCTCGAGCCGAAAGCGGCGAACACCGCAACGCCCGGTCAGGCCGTGCGCTAGGGACCGCAGTGCATCGGTCGTCGCTTTTGCGACGAATTGGGGGAGGGCAGTTTGGGCTCGATCGGTCGGATCTGCCGACTTTGCGCGAACGCGGTTGGCGTAACCGTGCTTGTGGGCGCGCTTGTCGGGCTTGAAGCGGCGGCGACGCCCGTGCTCGCGCAATCTCTCGAACAGCAAATCGACACCGCGTTGAAGCCTGCACCGCAACCCAGACTGACCCGCGGGCTCGGCGTCACGCGATCGCTTGGCGAAAACGACAGCGACCCCAAGGCGGCGGACGAACGGCGTTTCATCGACCGTCTGCGGACCCGTTCGATCGTTGTCGAACCGAGCGATCCCGGTGCGGCCGAGGAGCGCGCGAAGATCGCTGAGATTGTCCGGGACAAGCCGCGGATCGATCTTGAGATCTATTTCGACTATGACTCCGCAATGGTCGGTCCGAAAGCGCTGCCGGCGCTTGTTGCACTCGGACATGTGCTGTCGAAACCCGACTACGCCACCACGATTTTCTTCATCAACGGGCATACCGACGCCCAAGGCAGCCCCGCATACAATCTCACTCTGTCGCAACGCCGCGCCGACGCGGTGCGTCGCGTTCTCGTCGAACAATTCAGGCTCGCCCCTGACACGCTTGTCTCCGTCGGTTTCGGCAAGGAGCTGCTCAAAATTCCGGAGCAACCGTTTGCCAGCCAAAATCGCCGCGTACAAATCGTCAATACCGGGCAGAAGGCGACGGCGGGGCGGTAGGTCGTGAACGAGCCGTCCGGACAAACCGCCTTTTCGTCCATCGCCACCTACGCTATCGCGATCGCGCTGCTGTGCGCCCCGGTGCTGTGGAATGGATTTCCGCTGATGTTCGATGACGTCGGCGGCTATCTCGAGCGTTGGCCGACGGGAACCTTGGGGCAGGGACGATCGGCGGTTTATGGGCTCCTGCTCTGGATCTCGCGCGGGAGTTCGTTCGTCCCGGTGGTCCTGCTACAGGCGTTGGTCACGACTTTTGTCGTTGATCGCGCGCTCACCTTATTCGCACCGCGCACCCCTCGCTCGCCGTGGCTGCTTTCCGTTGTGATCGCGGCCATCAGCATGACGAGCGGCGTCGCGCTGTTCGTTTCAAAGATTCTTCCCGACGCGTGGGCGGCTCCCGCGGTGCTCTCGCTGCACTTGCTGGCCTGGTATCGAGACCGCCTTACCAGGCTCGAATGCATCGCAATGGCCGCCATCATCGCCTTCGCCGGCGCTTCGCATATGGCGACATTCGGCGTTCTGGCCGGACTTTCGGTGCTCAACGGGATCGCATGGCTTGCCCGCCGCAAGCTGCAACTCGCACCGACCGGAATTGTAAACTCGACCGTCGCGGTGTGGTCCGGCCTGGCTCTGCTGTTGATCGTCAACGTGGTCGTTGCCGGACGCCTATCGCTGACCCCAGGAGGCGAAGTCTTTTTGCTTGGACGGATGATAGAGGACGGTACGGCCGATCGGACTCTGCGCGAAGAATGCCCGCGCGCTGACTGGCATCTGTGCGACTTTCGAACCGAGCTTCCTGATTATGCGGAAGCTTTCATTTTTGACGCCAACAGCCCGCTGCAGAAAATCGGTGGCGGAAACGATCCGCGCGCGCGCAGCGAGATCGCCTCCATCATCTTGACCTCGATCCGGCGACACCCGATCGACCACCTCGGCCAGGCGATCGCGTTGACCGCGCGGCAATTCGTCGATGTTGGAACCGGCGGCGCCATGGAACCGCTGATGGCCCAGCACGCGCGCTGGATCTTCACCCTGTATGCGCCGAAGATGATTCCGGCTTTCGACGCGGCACGCCAGCAGACCGGCTCGGTCGATGTCAGCCGGTGGAGCGATTGGGTTGTGGTGCCGATGTCGATCGTCGCGGCGTTCGCGCTTCCGGCTCTCGCGGTCGTATTGTGGCGGGCCGGGCGTCGACGCGACGCCCTGTTGCCCGCGATGCTGTTTCTGGCGCTCCTGGGCAACGCCGCGATCTGCGGTTTCACCATCGGCTCGAGCGACCGCTATCAGGCACGGTTGGTGTGGCTGGCGCCGCTGACGATCGGCCTCTTGATGCGATCAAGCCTTCGCCGTGAATTCGGGCGCGAAGCGGGGTTCGGTGTCACCGGCGCCGGCGATGGCGGCGCTGCAGCGTCCGCTCATGCCGGACCCAGTTCGGTTGCGACTTAAGACGAATGCCGCCTGTGGCGCCTGAACCTGCAGGCAGGGGCAAGCGACTAAGTGCGGGGATCCATGATCGCCGATGGTCTGGGAGAGTTTGAATGAACAGCAGTCTGGGGCGCCTTTACGGATGGAGGATGGTTTCGGGTCGGTTCCAGGCCGCCGTAGTTGCCGGATTTGCCCTCACGCTGGCAACCGCCGCAACAGCGGACGACATTAAGGTTCCAACCGACCCCGTCGCCAAGGCCGCGTTTGAAGTCCTGGAAAAAAGCTGTGCTCGCTGCCACCAGGAGGGACGCCTGACCGCACGGGAGCGTCCGGCCAGGAATTTCGGGTTTGTGCTCAAACTTGACGACCTAGCGGCCAACCCCAACTACATCCTGCCAGGCAATCCCTACGGTTCGAAGCTGTTCAAGCAGATCGTCGACAAGGAAATGCCTTACGACGTCATGTATGAAGGCGCTGCTGAGCCCACCCCATCGGCCGCCGACATCAAAGCGCTCGAGGCTTGGATTCAGTCGCTTGGCACCCAAAGCGCATCGGCCTGTGAGGGTCGAAAGTTCGTGTCCAATAAGGACATGATCGGGATGATGGCCGCGGACCTTGAGAAGCTGCCGAAAACCCGCGTGATGGGCACGCGTTATCTGACGCTGACTCACCTCAAGAATGCCTGCACCGATGACGCCGCCATGAAAGTCTATCGGCAAGGCGCGATCAAGCTGATCAATAGCCTGAGCCGGTCATCCGACGTGGTCCGCCTCGAGACCGTAGACCCTGAGCAAACCATCATTCGCATCAACATTGACGATCTGGGATGGAATAAGCGCGACTGGGACAATTTGCTGTCGGTCTATCCCTACAACGTTCAGCCGGAAACCCAGTTGACCAGCGTTTTTTCGAGCGCGACCGGCACGCCGATGCCCTATGTGCGCGCCGACTGGTTTGCTTTTTCTGCGTCGCGACCGCCATTCTACAATGCGCTGCTGCGGCTCCCGAGATCGTTTCAAGCCCTCAGCCGCGATCAAGGTGTCGACATTGAAAGCGACATCAGGAAATTTCTGGCTCAGCGTGCCGGTTTTCAGAAATCCGGCGTCAGTCAGAACAATCGGCTGATTGAGCGACACGGTTCGCGCAGCGGCTACTTCTGGACCTCTTACGATTTCGCCGGCAACAAGCGCAATCAAAGTCTGTTTGAATTTCCGCTCGGCCCGGGTGGGCCGGATGGATTCAATCACGACGGCGGTGAAACCATCTTCAGTCTGCCGAATGGTTTCCAGGCTTATTATTTGAACAATGCCAGGGGTGAGCCGTTGGACAAGGGCCCGACCAACATCGTGCGCGACCTCACGCGCAAGGATCTCGCCGTGACCAACGGCGTCTCTTGCATGGGTTGCCACGATCAGGGCATGCGCAAGGCCAAGGACGATATTCGTGACAGCGTTCTCGCCGGCAAGAGCTTTCCAAAGGGCGTTCGCGAAGCGGTGGAGGGCCTTTATCCGCCCCACGACAGGATGGATCGCTTGATCGATGACGATGCCAAACGCTTCGGCGATGCAATGAGGCGCGCCGGACTCGAGCCGACACTCAAGCTTAATGGCGTGGAGATGATCAACGCGCTGTCGAAGCGCTACGAGGACGACGTCGACGAGAAACTTGCAGCGACCGAATTTGGATTGACCAAGGAAGAATTCACCAAAGCGGCGGCAGATGCAGACAAAAAATTTCGACCGTTCCTGCGCCGGCTCGCTCAAGGCATCGTTCCCCGTGACCAGTTCGAGATCGCTTTCCGCGACCTTTCCGAGGAACTGACCGATGATGAGGCCGTCGTCCTCGCCGGTGTGGATGACCGGTTGCTGGCGAGCCGTCCCGCTGGTGCAGCCGGACTGTCGCTTTTCTCCGACCGGGATCTGTATCGACAGGGTGACGCGCCGATCTTCTCCGTCGTCGCGACGCGGGATTGCTTTCTGACGCTGACGGACGTGGACCAGAAAGGCGAGGGAACCGTATTGTTCCCAAATCGCTTTCAGCAGAACAATCTGATCCGTGCGGGGGCTGAAGTGCAATTGCCCGGAAACAATTCATCATTCCAGTATCGGATGAAGGACAAGGGTTTCGAGACCGTGGTTGCGGTTTGCACCGAGCGCGACATCAGCATCGACGGCATCAGGCACGATTTCAGTCGCTCGGCGTTTACCGCGGTCGAGGACTACACCAATTCCGTGGCCCGCTCAATCGTGGTCGAGGCGGCGCGTCCCGGCGCGCCTCTTCCTATGCGGCCTGAAGCCGGCGCTTCGGCGCGCAACAGCTATCGTGCAGCCATTCGCATCGAGGTCCGTTAACGATTGCGGGCCGGAGCCGTCCCATGGTGGGGGCCGGTCTGGCGCAGATTGCCGCATTGCTGCAAAGTTGGTCTGGACCTGCGTGCAAATATGCCGACAATGCAGGGCCAGGGAGCGTTGCCTCGATGAGTGGGGACATCATCCTCGAAACTGAGGATCTCGTTAAGCAATTCGCCGGCTTCGTCGCCGTCAGCGGGGTCAACCTGTCGGTCGGCCGAGGGACAATTCATGCCCTGATCGGCCCCAATGGGGCCGGCAAGACCACCTGCTTCAATCTTCTGACCAAGTTTCTCAAGCCAACCCGCGGTCGCATCGTATTCAACAAGCGCGACATTACGGCGCTGGCGCCGGCCGACGTCGCTCGTCTGGGCCTGGTGCGATCGTTCCAGATCTCCGCCGTTTTTCCCCATCTCAGCGTGCTTGAAAACGTCCGCATCGCGCTGCAGCGGCAGCGCGGAGGCTCATTCGATTTCTGGCGGTCGAGCCGGGTGCTTGATGCTCTCAACGAGCGTGCTCTGGCGTTGATCGCGGACGTGGGATTGGCTGAATTTGCTGGCGCGACCGCTATGGAACTGCCTTACGGACGCAAACGTGCGCTGGAAATCGCGACCACGCTCGCCCTCGACCCCGAAATGTTGCTCTTGGATGAACCGATGGCGGGAATGGGCCATGAGGATATCGAGCGGATCAGCGCGCTGATCAAGACGGTCGCGGCCAAACGCACGGTTCTAATGGTCGAGCACAATCTCAGCGTCGTCGCCAATTTGTCCGATCGCATCACCGTGCTTACCCGAGGCCGCGTGCTGGCCGAAGGCAACTACGAGGAGGTCTCGGCCAATCCCGAGGTACGCGAAGCTTATCTGGGAGTGGGGCATGCCTGATGGGATCTCGCCCCTTCTTACCGTCGAAGGCCTGCAGGCTTGGTATGGCGAGTCGCACGTGCTTCATGGCGTCAGCTTCAAGGTCAATTCCGGCGAGGTGGTCACATTGCTCGGCCGCAATGGCGCCGGCAAGACCACCACACTCAAATCCATCATGGGAATTGTCAGTCCGCGCCTCGGCTCGGTCAAATTCGAAGGACGAGAACTCATCAATCGTTCCTCCGACTCTATTGCGCGGGCGGGTATCGCACTGTGTCCCGAGGAGCGCGGCATCTTCGCCAGTCTCGATGTCGAAGAAAACTTGTTGCTGCCGCCGCAGGTCAGGCCGGGGGGGCTCTCGCTGGAGCGCATTTTCGAGCTGTTTCCCAACATTCGGGAGCGCCTGCACAGCCAAGGCACCAAGCTTTCCGGCGGGGAGCAGCAGATGCTGGCGATCGGGCGCATCCTGCGCACCGGCGCAAAACTTCTCTTGCTTGATGAGCCGACCGAAGGATTGGCGCCGGTGATCATCCAGCACATCGGCCGTACCATTCGCACGCTCAAGGAGCAGGGCTTCACGATCCTGCTGGTCGAGCAGAATTTCCATTTCGCATCGACCGTGGCGGACCGCTATTACGTCATGGAACACGGCCGTGTGATCGACCAGTTCGCAAATTCGGAACTGGACGCCAACACCGGAAAGCTGCACGAGTATCTCGGAGTATAATGAACGTGGTCTACAAAAAGGCGCCGGCACTCGGCCCGAAATCAGGGAGGAATGCGATGAAACGTCTGTTAACCGTCGCGGTACTGAGCGCGGTATTTGCAAGCGGACCCGCGTTTGCGCAGGTCAACGTGAAAATTGGTGTATTGACCGATATGTCGAGCCTGTATGCCGACATTGGCGGTCCGGGTTCGGTTGCTGCCGCCAAGATGGCGATCGCCGATTTCACCGCCGAGCACAAAGACATCAAAGTCGAGCTCGTCGTCGGCGACCATCAGAACAAGCCCGACGTCGGCGCCAACATCGCCGGCCAGTGGTACGACGTCGACAAGGTCGACATGATCATCGACACCCCGAATTCCGGCGTTGCGCTGGCGGTGAGTCAAGTCGCGAACCAGAAGAACAAGATCTACATCGTTTCCGGCGCGGCGACATCAGATCTGACGGGCGCGAAATGTAACGCCAACACCATTCACTGGAGCTACGACACCTGGATGCTTGCCAACGGCACCGGCAAGGCGATGGTGAGGACCGGCGGCGACACGTGGTTCTTCCTCACCGCCGACTACGCGTTCGGCCAGTCGCTCGAGCGCGATACTTCGGCGGTGGTGGAGGCAAACGGCGGAAAGGTGCTTGGCAAGGTCCGTCACCCGCTCAACACCAACGATTTCTCCTCGTTCCTGCTGCAGGCGCAGGCGTCCAAGGCCAAGGTCATCGGCCTCGCCAATGCCGGCGGCGACACCATCAATTCGATCAAGCAGGCTTCCGAGTTTGGCATCGTCAAAGGCGGTCAAAGCCTCGCCGGTTTGCTCGTGTTTGCAAGCGATGTGGCCGCACTCGGATTGCCGACCGCGCAGGGTCTGGTGCTGACGGAGACCTGGTATTGGGACATGAATGACGCCAACCGCGCCTGGACCAAGCGCTGGCAGCAGGAACGTCCGGGCAAGTATCCGACCATGATCCACGCCGGCGTTTATTCCGGCATCCTTCATTACCTTAAGGCGATCGAAGCGCTGAAAGGTCCGAAGGACGGCAAGACCGAGGTCGCCAAGATGAAGGAAATGCCGACCGACGACATCCTGTTCGGCAAGGGCACCATTCGCGCCGACGGTCGCAAGATCCATCCGGCTTATCTGTTCGAAGTGAAGAAGCCGGAGGAATCAAAATATCCTGGCGACTTCTACAAGCTGCGCGCGACCATTCCGGCGGACGAAGCCTTCCGCCCGCTGAAGGATGGCAATTGCCCACTGGTGAGCGGCTAGAGCTGTGCCAGCGCGGGGCGCATTTGTGCGCCCCGCGCGCAGCCGGTTGAGCGGCGATGATTGAAATTCTCGGGATCCCGTCGAGTGCGCTTTTTGGGCAGCTTTTGCTCGGGCTGATCAATGGCTCATTCTACGCGTTGCTCAGTCTCGGCCTCGCCGTGATCTTCGGTATGCTGAACATCATCAATTTCAGTCACGGCGCGCAGTACATGATGGGCGCGTTCGTCGCGTTCCTGCTGCTGCAATACCTCGACATCGGCTACTGGGCCGCGCTGGTGATCGTTCCCGTCGTCGTCGGCATCACCGGAATTTTGATCGAGAAATGCTTTCTGCGCTGGCTCTATCAGCTCGATCACCTCTATGGCTTGCTGTTGACCTTCGGTCTTGCCCTCGTCATCGAAGGAATTTTTCGCAATTATTTCGGCGCCTCTGGACTGCCCTACCGGGTGCCGGAATCGTTGCAGGGAGGTCAGAATCTCGGCTTCATGTTTCTGCCGAATTATCGCGCCTGGGTAATCGCGTTCTCATTGGTGATTTGTTTTGCAACATGGTTTGTGATCGAGCGCACCAAGCTCGGTTCTTATCTGCGGGCGGCCACCGAGAACCCGACGCTGGTACGCGCCTTCGGCATCAACGTGCCGCGGATGATCACGCTGACGTACGGATTTGGCGTCGGCCTGGCGGGGTTGGCCGGTGTCATGGCCGCTCCGATCTACAATGTCAGCCCGCAAATGGGCTCGGATCTGATTATCGTGGTGTTTGCGGTCGTTGTGATCGGGGGCATGGGTTCGATCATGGGCGCGATCTTGACCGGTTTCGGGCTTGGCATCATCGAGGGACTCACGAAAGTCTTTTTTCCCGAAGCGTCGAATACGGTGATCTTTGTGATCATGGTCATCGTCCTGCTGATCCGCCCGGCGGGCCTGTTCGGTCGGGCGGCCTGAGATGCAGCCCGTGACCGGCATCCTCAAGGCGCCCCCGCACGCCACCTTCGCAGTGAGCGAGACGCTCGCATTCGCAATCATGATCGCCGCTTTGCTGGTCGCGCCATTTTACATCTATCCGGTCTTTCTGATGAAGGCGCTGTGCTTTGCGCTGTTCGCCTGCGCTTTCAATCTGCTCATTGGCTATGTCGGTTTGCTCTCGTTCGGACACGCTTTGTTTTTCGGTTGGGCCGCCTACGTTGCCGCTCATGCCGCCAAGGTTTGGGGGCTCACGCCGGAACTCGCTGTGCTTGCGGGAACAGCGGTTGGAGCCGGTTTGGGATTCGTCACCGGAGCGCTGGCGATCCGCCGGCAAGGTATCTACTTCGCGATGATCACGCTTGCGTTGGCGCAAATGATGTATTTCTTCGCGCTTCGGATGAATTTCACTGGCGGCGAGGACGGCATCCAGGCGGTCCCGCGCGGCCGATTGTTCGGGGTCATCGACCTGTCCAATCAAATGGCGATGTACGGGTTCGTCCTGGTCGTGTTCCTCGCAGCCTTTCTGCTGATCTATCGGATCATTCATTCGCCGTTCGGAGAGGTGCTCAAGGCCATTCGCGAGAACGAGACCCGCGCGATTTCCCTGGGCTACAAAACCGACCGCTACAAGCTGATTGCGTTTGTGCTGTCGGCAACGCTCGCGGGACTGGCGGGCTCCGTCAAGGCCATCGTATTCCAACTGGCGTCGTTGACCGACGTTCACTGGACGATGTCAGGCGAAGTCGTATTGATGACGCTCGTCGGCGGTCTCGGCACAGTTTTTGGGCCCGTTGTCGGTGCCATCATTATCGTTGCGATGCAGACCTATCTCGCCGAATTCGGCCAATGGGTGACGGTTATTCAGGGCTGTATCTTCATTGCCTGCGTGCTGTTGTTTCGGCGTGGCATCATTGGCGAACTTGCGCACCTATTGCGTATTCGATTGTGACTTGATATTGAAACATGTGAGCAGAAGGGTGGTTGGTGGCCCTGCTTGCCGAGCGATTGCAAGGTTTTGTCCGCAGTTGCAGGTGTGAGTTTTGAGTGATGAAGCATCCGGGTATTGCTCCTGTCGTAAGCATGCGCGACGACGAAGGTCGCCCGGCAGCGAATATTTCCTCACCCATGGCGCCAGCTCTACCTTGCCAGATGTCTCCCGAAGTAACGCAGAGATGGCGAGCGCTTGCGCGTCAACGCCATGCTCATTTCGTCGAGTTGCAGCAGACCGGGCGATGGAAGCATTATTACAGCGAGCATGATTTCTTGGTCCACATGCGGGAAGCGGTTCATCTCCTGGACATGTGGAACACGCTGACACCCCCTGCGGCGGACGAGAAGCACGCGGGTACGGTGTGAGCTTTCGCGCTGGACAGCTCCTGGCGATTTTGGCGGCGTTTTCGGTCCCGCTTTTGCTTGCGGGACAGGCGCCTCTGTCGAATGAGGATAAGGAACTTCAGGACCACGGGCAGCAGATCGTGACCAAGAATTGTGCGCCCTGCCACGCCGTTGAACGGCGGGGCGCGAGTCCTCGCCCGGATGCTCCGGCATTTCGCACCCTCGGTCGTCGCTATCCGGTGGAGTCGCTGGAAGAGGCGCTCGGCGAAGGGATCATTTCCGGTCATCCGGATATGCCCGAATTCATATTCACCGGCGAGGACGTCGGCGCGATTATCGCGTATCTCAAATCGATCCAGGAATAGCGCGCATGTCCTGGTTTAGCGCTTTATTCTCCCGCTCCGCCGGCGTGCGGACCGAAGCGCCGGCTCCGCCCAATCCTTTACCTCTAACGACGAACGAAACCGCCCCCAGGAAGAGTGCGATGACAAGTGCCCTGTTTTCTCCGCTGACGTTTGCCGGACTTGCTCTCGACAACCGCATTGCCGTGTCCCCGATGTGCCAGTACAGCGCCGACGACGGTTGCGCCAACGATTGGCACATGACCCATCTCGGCATGCTGGCCAATTCGGGCGCCAGCCTGTTGGTCCTGGAAGCAACCCACGTGGAACGGCTGGGTCGCATTACCCACGGCTGCCTCGGGCTCTATTCCGATGCCAACGAGGCGGCGCTGAAGCGGGTGGTCGACCATTGCCGGCGGATCGGTGTCGCCAAGCTCGGCATCCAGCTTGCCCATTCCGGCCGCAAGGGCTCCGCACAGCGTCCCTGGGAGGGTGGGCAGTCGCTCAAGACCGGTGCGGACCCGTGGGAGACGATCGCTCCGTCCGCGATTCCGTTCGGGCCAAACTGGGCAACGCCCAGAGCGATGACCGAAGACGACATGGCACGCGTGACCGCGGCCTTCGTGGGCGCCACACGGCGGGCAGTGCGCCTCGGGTTCGATGCAATCGAACTGCATCTCGCCCACGGCTATCTTCTGCACAGCTTCCTCTCCGCAGTGGCCAACAAGCGAACGGACGGCTACGGAGGCAGCCTGGAAAACCGCATGCGCTTTCCGCTGGCGGTGGTCAAGGCGGTGCGCGAGATCGTGCCCAAGGGTATTCCGCTTGGTGCGCGCGTGACCGGAAGCGACTGGCTCGACAATGGCCTCACGCCCGACGATGCCGTCGCGCTCGCCAGAGCGCTCAAGGCTGCGGGTCTCGATTACGTTTGCGTATCCTCCGGCGGTGTCTCTGCGGAGGCCCGCAATCCGCCGCAGGCCGGCTACAACGTGCCGCTGGCCGACAAAATTAAGCGCGAGGCTGGCATTACGACGCGCACGGTCGGATTGATCGTCGATCCCAAGCAGGCCGAGGCGATCATCGGCGAGGGCAAGGCCGACATGGTGGCGCTCGCCCGCGCCTTTCTTGATCAGCCGCATTGGGGTTGGCAGGCGGCGCAAGTGCTTGGCGCCGAAATCAAACCCCCGCCGCAATATCAACGCGCGACGCCGGCGTTCTGGCCGGGCAAGACACTGGTCGGCAGTTGATCTGACGGCTGCGAGACCGAGCCGCTAGCAATCTTCGTCAGTCAATGCCTCGACCAAATGGTCGAGACGATGCCCCGCGCGCATCGCCTTGGCCGTGAGATAGCGGCGATTGTCGGCGTGAACGGGCGTCACCAACGGTCGCCGTCCAAAAATCTCGATGCCGCTTTCGACGAGGCCATCGACTTTGGCGGGATTGTTGGTCAGGAGCAGCACGCGCATGCAGCCGAGCAGTTCGAGCATGCGTGCGGCGACAGCATAGTCGCGCTCATCATCGTTGAAGCCGAGGGTCGTATTCGCGTCGACCGTATCCAACCCGGCATCCTGCAGCTTGTAGGC
>Ga0265342_10000283_pt1 | contig 57337 bp, 45 predicted proteins | sample 4CB327metaG_FD_203125 | JGI IMG/M metagenome (GOLD analysis project Ga0265342, IMG submission 203125) | Rhizosphere microbial communities from Carex aquatilis grown in University of Washington, Seatle, WA, United States - 4-CB3-27 metaG | ecosystem: Host-associated > Plants > Roots >...
CTCGCGCCGGGGGTCGCATCATCCGGGTACCGTCACCGCCCGCCGCTAGCCGCGGCGGACCCCTCTCCCCGCGGACGGGGCGAGGGGACCGGAAGTCGGCTCTGCGCGCGTGTGCGTTCCGATCCCCTCCCCCGTCTGCCCCGTCTGCGGGGGAGGGTTAGGGAGAGGGCAAGCCTTGCGAGTAGCGACGCTCGCGCGCCCGGTAGGCATCGCGAACGATCCAGAACGCCTGCTTCTTGGTGCCGTCGTTGGCGCAGAGCCCCTTGCGGTTCCAGCCGTCCTGCACGCCGGGCAGCGGACGTCGCGGTGAGCGAAAGTCCACCAGGATCCAGGGCGACATCCCGCGCAGCGTCGCGATCGATTGCAGCATCGCCAGCTGGTGGCGGTAGAAGCTCGCCTGGTACTCCTCGGTGAAGCGGGTCAGCTCGTCGCCGTGCAACCCGGCCTTGGCGTCCGCGCCAAGCTCGCTCACCAGCAGCGGCTTCTGGTAGGCCGACCGCCAGGTCAGGCGGTCGCATTTCTCCGGCAGGCCGTCGTACCATCCGACGTATTCGTTGAGCCCGATGACGTCCAGTGCCGTGCCCAGAGGATCGTCGACGATCACCGTGGCCGCGCCGCTGCTGTCGGTGCCTGGGGCGTAGTGGTGCTCGAGCGCCGCGGTCACCAGGCGGGTCGGGTCAGCGAGGTGCGCGTCGTCGACCAGCCGGCGCAGGAAGCGCGTGCGCGGTTCGGTGATTGGCGTCTCGTTCGCGACCGACCAGAGGATCACCGACGCGCGGTTCTGATCGCGCGTGATCATCTCCGCCAGCTGCTGGCGCGCATTGGTGAGCGTCCCGGCGTTGGTCCAGGCGATCGTCCAGTAGACCGGGATCTCCGACCAGACGAGCAGCCCCAGCCGGTCCGCGGCGCGCGTCATCTCGTCGTTATGAGGGTAGTGGGCCAGCCGCACGAAGTTGCAGCCGAGCTCGCGCGCCAGGCCGAGCAGCGCCTCAGCGTCGGCGCGCGTCGTGGCGCGCCCGCCGCGGCCCAGCGCCTCCTCGTGCATGGCGACGCCGCGCAGGAAGATCGGCGCGCCGTTGAGCAACAGGTCGGCGCCGCGCACCGCGATCGTGCGAAAGCCGATGCTGTCGTGCACGCGATCGCCGCCGGCCTGGACCACGACGTCGTACAGCTTGGGGGACGACGGCGACCAGAGCGAGAGACGCGCGGCGAACGAGAACAGGGCGCGCCCCGCGCTGTCAGTCTTTCCCGACGCGCGTACGCCCGCCGCGGGGATCTCGACGGTCACTTCGCGCGGCGCGGTCGTGCCGTCTAGCGCCACCTCCGCGGTGACGCGCCCGGCCTGGTGCGGATCCAGCTGCACGCGCGCGGTGCGCACGAAGATCGACGGCGTCTCGATGAGACGCACGTCGCGCGTGAGCCCGCCATAGTTCCACCAGTCGGTGTTCACGGTCGGGATCGCTTCGACACGGCGGGTGTTGTCGACCTTGACGACCAGAGAGTTGTCGCGCCCGTGCAGGCGGCCGGTCACCTCGAACGCGAACGGCGTGAAGCCGCCTTCGTGCTCTCCCAGCCGCTGGCCGTTGAGCCATACGATCGCCCGTTGCGCCGCCGCGCCGAATTGCAGGAACACGCGCCCGCCGCCACCCGGGTGCTTCGGCGTCCAGTCGAAGCGCCGCTCGTACCAGATCGTCCCCTCGTAGTAGAGCAGCTCGGGACGCTGGGTGTTCCAGTCGCCGGGCACGTCCAGCTCCGGCGAGCGCGCGAAGTCGTACTCGACCAGGTCCGACTTGTTCGCGGGCGGCGCGTCGTCGAAGTAGCCGTGGGCCCGCGGCTGCTGGCGGTAGTCGTAATAGCCGTTCTCGTAGGGATCGACGATGGTGTGCCAGCGGCCGTTCAAGCTGGCGCCGTCGCGGCTGGCGGCGAAGTCGAGCGCCGTTGCCGCGGGCGCCGCCGCGGTCGCGGGCGCCGCCGCGGTCGCGGGCGTCGCCGCGGCCGCGGGCGCCGCCGCAACTGTAGACGAAAGTGCCGCAATCCAGAGGGGCGCGACCCACATCGCGCCCATCATAAGGGATCCGCCGGCTACATCTGCGGCTTGTAGTAGAAGCGCTCGTGAACGACCTTGCCGTTCTTCCAGCGGCGCACGGCGACCTGCTTCATCTGCACGCGCGGGCCGCCCTTGAACGTCAGGTCCCACACCCACTCCGAGTGCCCGACGTGGTTCTTGTCGTCGTACGACTGCGAGAGCAGCTCGGCGCCGTGGAACTCGCCAACCTTGCCGAAGAACTCCAGCTCGCGCTTGCGGTTCGTTTCCTTACCCACACAGGGCTCGTCGAAGTTCTCGCACATCTCGATGTTGTCGGCGTAGAACTGCTCGAAGGCATCCATCGCCTTACCGGTGAGGATCAGGTCGTTCACTTTCTCGTCGCTGCTCTTCATGTCGGGGCCTCCGTGGTTGGGAACCGGCGGCATCCTGTCACCCGGAGTCGCATTTCGCCAGCATCAGTCCCGTGACGAGCCGGCACGTCGACGCCGAATCGGGAACCCTGGCGTCCGGGCGTTGTCTCTTCGCCGGAGGCCCCCGCGCGCATGAGGTCACAGGTCCTTTGGCTCGGTTTCATGCTCGCCGTCACTCCCCTCGCTTTTCCGGCTTCGGCGCGTTCCGAGCCGGCGGCGCGCGGTCTGGATCTGTTCGTGCACGCGCCCGACAAGATCGCCGCCGGCGGGCGCCTGCCGGTGCAGGTGCGCGTCTTCGGATTCCCCCAGGTGTCGACGCTGGCGCCGCTCGCGGGCGCGACGATCGAGGCGACCTGGGATCCCGAGTCACTCGGCAAGCCGGTCGCGGTTGCGCCGCCGGTTGTGTCGGCCAAGTCCGACGCTGACGGACGGGCGCACCTGGAGCTCGACGTCCCGCACGGCACCGGGACACTGAAGCTGCTGCTGTCCGCGCGGTTCGGCGAGCACCAGCGCACGCGCGAGCTGCCAATCGAGCGGTTGGCGGCGCGGGCCATCGACTTGCGCGTGAGTGATGAGGCGGTGGTTCCTGGCGGCACGCTCTCGGCCTGGGCGTTCGTGCGCGACGCCGCGTCCGGCAAGGCGGCGCCGGCCGTGCCGGTCGACCTGGAGCTGAACGGGCGGAACGTCGCGCATTTCTCGCGCCGCTTGATCACCGACGGGGCCGGCATGATCGCGACGCAAGTTGCGGTCCCGTTCACCGAGGATCCCGACGCGGGCTGGACGCTGATCGCGCGCACGGCGTCGGGCACCGACGACGATGTCTCGGCCGTAAAATCCCTGCACGTGCGCGAGGAGACGCCGGGGGTCCCGTCGCTGGCGGTGCACTGGAAGGATCCATCGGCGCGGCCGGGCACGCGCGTCACGTTTCGTGTCGAGGCCCGCGACGGGACGCGCGAGCCGCTGGCGAAGTTGCCTTTCCGGTACTGGGTCGGGCCGCGCGGGACGACGGCGCCGGCGGACGACGCGGCCTGGGAGCGCGCGTCGACTCCGGGCGCGACCGACGGCTCCGGCGTGGCGGCGATCGACATCGACACGCCGTCGACCATCGCGCGTCGCGGGAGCACGCTGACCGTGGTTGTCCATGCGAACGCGCAGGGCCACGCGCTGGCCGAGCAGGACGCGCTGGCGCTCGAGGCGCCCCGCCCGGAGCTGGAGCTGCTCCCCGAATTCGGAGCACTGCTGCCTGGGCAAGCGCAGCGTCTGTTCGTGCACGCGACCTTCGGCGGTGTTGCGCTGGCCGCCGCCGACCTGTCCCTCGAGGGCCACGGCCTGTCGGCGCGCGTGCACACCAACGAGCGTGGTTGGGGCGAAGTCACCTGGCGCGTGCCGCGTGAGATCGGCGCGACGGTGCCGGTCCGGGTCGAAGGTGCGTGCGCCGGTGAGGTCGCGGCGACCGTGCACGTGCGGCCGCTCGCGAGCCTGTCCGCGTTCGGCGCCCACCCCGAGCCGTTCACAATCTGCGTGAAGGTCGACCGCGATGCCGCGGCGGCGATCCGTCCCGCGCATCCCATCGCGCGCGCCGATCGCGAGATTTCAGTGCGCCTGGTCGGTGACGCCGCCGTCGGAGCGGGGCGGAAGGCGGCCGCGGCGAGCGTGGTGCTGGTGGGGCCCGATCGGTTCGACGCCGCGAGCGGGTGGCTGGATCGCGGCAGCGCGAGCCTGCCTCCGCCCGACGGTGCACCGGGGCTGTGGACGATCAGCGCGGCGGAATCGAACCACGCGCGCGCCGGGGCCGCGCACATGGACGCGGGGGGCGTGCTCGCCGGCAACGTGCTGGTCGTGCCGCCGTTGCTGCCGCGCCTGCGAGCGCGGCGCGCCACGGGCACACCGGCGCGCAGCGGCACCATCGAGATCGACGCCGATCTCGACGCCGGGCCGGGCCAGTTCCTCACCGGAACGGTCGGCGCCGTGGTCGTCGACGCGCGCGGCGGTGGCCAGGTTGGCGCGCTGCTCGCGCTCGATACGCGGCGGGCGCTGGTCGCCGGCTTCGGGCTCGCCGACGCCGACATCGACGGCTTCCTCGAGGGCGACTCGCGCTACGAGACCGAACGCTGGGCGGCGCTGGCGCGCTCGCGGCCGGAGCCGCTTGCCGCCGCGTTCGATCCGGTGGCGTCGGTCAACGCGGAGATCGACAAGGCCTTCAGCGCCATCGTGCGGTCGCTCGAGGGTGGCGTGTTCGAAGCGAGCGGCGACCCCGAGCGACTGCGCGACGTGCGGATCAGCGCTTCCGGCCGTTCCGCGCTGAACCCCGAGATGATGACGCTGACCACCGAGGCGATGCCCGAGGCGCCGACCACGCCCGGCGGCGAGCCCTGGCGTCTCGCGGATCTGATGGTCGTCGACCGCCAGGTGACCTATGACAAGGTCGCGAGCCGCGTGACGCGGCTCAAGCTGTTTCGCCTGCTGGCGGCCATCCGCGACCACGTCCACGAGCAGAGGCTCGACGCCGACGAGCCCATGCTGCGCGATCCGAACGCCCTCCTGCGCCGCCTGGTGCGCGCCGACGCGTTGCACGCTTCGGACCTGCTCGATCCCTGGGCGCACAACTTCGTCTTCGTGCACGACGGCGGACCGCGCGTGCCTTTCCTGTCGGTCGTACCCGGCCAGCGCTTGATCTCCGCCGGCCCCGACGGGCGCATTGGCACCGCCGACGACGTGCGCGATCCGTTTCAGCGCGTGCTCACGTCGAAGACGCCCTATGCGGTCGCGGTCGACGAGGATCGCCTGGTCGACGCGCGCTGGGACATGCGAGTCGGCGACGACACGGTCACCGCGTGGAAGGAAACGCTGGAGACGCTGACCGGCAGTCAGCTCGGCGGCGGCGAGGAGTTTGGTGAAGGCGGCCTCAATGGCAGCGGTTACGGCAGCGGCGCGGGCGGGCTCGGCGGCAGAGGCCTCGGTCGTAGCACCCACGGAATCGAGGTCGGCCCCGCGATCTGGTTGCCGCCGGTGCGCACCGACGATCACGGCCATGTGCGGCTGGCCGTGCCCTTGCCCGACGGCGAGACGACCTGGCAGATCGTGCTGGTCGGCGTCCCCGATCGCGGCACGCCCGCGGTCACCAGCGTCGACGTCCCGGTGACGAGGCCCCTCTCCGTGGCGGTGCGGACGGGCGCGGCCTGGATCGTTGGCGACCGCGTGGGCGTCGCTCTCGAGCTCCGTAACCGGACCGAACGTGCGCTCGCGGTCTCGCTGCGCGTCGCGGCCTCGGGCGCGGCGTCGCTGGCGGATCGGGGCCCGGCGCGGCGCGCGATCGCAGTGCCGGCCGGCGCGACGGTCGCCGCGACCGTCTTCGTGGTCGCGAGCGCCGTCGGGACGGGCGTCCTCGACGTGATCGCATCGGCAGCCGGCGTCGCACCCGACGCGGTTCACCACGAGTGGGCGATCCGTCCCGCGGGCGAGCGCTCGACGATCGCCGATGCGGTGTGGGTCGATCGGACGGCGACGCTGGCGTTGCCGTCCGTGGGCGCCGACGGAGCCGCACCGACGGAGCCGGGCCGCCTCGTGCTGGAACGTGGTCCGACGGCGGCGCTGGCGGCGGTGCTGGAGTCGGTGCAGCCGGAGCACCTTCACGGCGCGCGCCCGATCGCCGACGCGCTGGAGATCTGCGGCCGGATCCGCACCTGGGCGATCGTGCGTGGCGGCGAGAGCGATCCGCTCGCGGTCCGCGCGCGCACCATCGCCGCGCAGGTCGCGAATCGGCTGGGCGCCCACAGCAAGCACGACCCGGATGCACCGTCGAAGGCGCGCGCGGCGCTCTGGAAGGCGGTCGCGCTACCGCCATCGCCCGGCGACGACGCGCCGGCCTACCTTCGCCGCAAATCGACCGACGATTGCCCGCCGCGCGTGCCGCCGCTGTCGGCGAGCCTCGAGTGGCTGGACGGAGCGCCGCGCGTTGAACGGGGCGCCGAGCCGGCGTGCTGGGCAGCCTTCATCGGCTCGACGCTGCAACAGCTGGGCGGCTCCAGCGATCCCCTGCAGCTCGCGCGCGCGGTGATCGCAGTTGACGACCGGCCCGGCTACGCGATCGTGGCGGGCGCGCTGGCCGATCGGCTGCGCGCCGCCGCGCCGGTGGGACCCGACGGGACGCTGGCGTTGCCGGGCGGATATGTCGGCGATCGCGCGTCGCGCTCGATCGTGATGGCGGCGCTCGTGCGCGCGCGCCATCTGGGGGCCGGCGCGGCCGGTTCCGCCGGTGCGCCCGCCGTCGAGGCCGCGGCGGGCCGGATGTGGATCCGCCTGCTCGTCGACCGCGAAGCCGGCGGCGGCTACGGATCGACCCAGGCGACGCGCATCGTGCTGCCGGCGTTGCTCGCCACGCCCGGCGCAACCGCGGCGGCGATGGCGGGCGCGACGATCGACTGGAGCGAGGTCGCGCGCGACGGCAGCGTGGGACCGCGGCACCGCCTGACTCTTGGCGCCGCGGCACCGGCCTCGGTTGCGCTTTCGGCGACGGCGGCCTCGGTGCGCATCGCCGCCTCGCCGCCCGGGCTGATCGCGCGCATCGAACGCGCGGCGCTGCGCCCCTTTTCGCGCACCACCGAGGCGGCGAACGGCCCGTTGCACCTCGACGTAAAGGTTCCGTGGACGCCGCGCGCCGGCGCGACCGCTCCCCTACAAATCAGCTTGCACTGCGATCTCGGTCGCGAGGTCCCGGTCGTGGTGCGCGTGCCGCTGCCGCCGGGCGCGGCGCTGGCCGAGCCGGTCACAGGCGTGCGCCAGGTGCAGGGCGCCCTCTACGTCAGCATGCAGCTCGACTCGGACCCCTTGCCCCGAGTCGTCGAGATGCCGCTGCGGTTCGGCCTGCCCGGCACGGTCACCTTCCCCGAAGCGATTGGTCGCATCGACGACGACGAGCTGCCGCCGACCCGCGCGCCCGCGCGCCCTCTGGCGATCGGCGAAGGGGCGGCTCGCTGAGCCACGCGCTCAGCGCGGCTCGGGCTCCGCGCGGCACAGATCGATCCACCTCGCGATGCCCGCGCTGCGGAACTTGCGCCGGTGCAGCAGGAAGAAGAACTGCCGTCGGAAGTCGCGGTGGGGGACGCGGCAAGCCTTGAGGCTGCCGCGGCTGAAGGCGTCGTCGAGCGCGATGCGAGAGACGCAGCCTACGCCTAGGCGCGCAGCGACCGCGCGCTTGATCGCCTCCGTGTGCTGCAGGGTGAGCGCGATGCGCAGCTCGGGCAACAGGCCCCGCATCGCGCGATCGAACGCCTGCCGCGTGCCCGAGCCTTGCTCGCGCACGATCCAGGCGGCGGCGCGCAGGTCGCGATCGTTGAGCTGGCGCTTGCGCGCGAACGGATGGTCGGGCGCGCAGAACACCACGAGCTCGTCGTCGCGCCAGGGCGTGACCTCCAGCTCCGGCTCGACGACCTCGCCTTCGATCAGGCCGACGTCGATCTCGAAGTTCCCGACCTGGCGAGCGATCTCCTCGGTGTTGCCGACGGCCAGCGTGACCTCGGCCGCGGGATACTGGCGCATGAAGCGCGCCATCAGGCCGGCGGCCAGGTAGTTCCCGATAGTGAGCGTCGCGCCCACGCGCAGCCGCGCGGCTTCCTTCTGGCCCTCGAGCCCGCGCTCGAGGTCGCACGCCTGGTCGAGCACGGCTTGTGCGCGCGCGCGCAGCGAGCCGCCGAGGTCGCTGAGCTGCACCCGCTTGCCCGCGCGGTCGAACAGGCGCACGTCGAACTGCCGTTCGAGATCGGCCAGCGAGCCGCTGGCGGCCGACTGCGACATCGCCAGCTCGCGCGCGGCGCGGCTCACGCTGCCCAGGCGGGCGACGGCCAGGAAGACCTCGAGCTGGCGCAGGGTGTAGCGCATATCGGCTGAACCGAATAGACATACATGAATAACCGGTTTTACCGATGAGTCAACCGACCGTAGATTTCATCGGTCGCGCTTGATCGCGGCAGAGCAAGGCAGAGAAGACACAATGAGTCAGGTCAATCAGGAACGCGTCGTCAGCGTGCACCACTGGAACGATTCGCTCTTCAGCTTCAAGACCACACGCAGCCCCGCGCTGCGCTTTCGCAACGGCCACTTCGTGATGATCGGCCTCGAGGTTGAGGGCCGGCCCCTGCTGCGCGCGTTCAGCTTCGCCAGCGCCAATTACGACGAACATCTCGAGTTCTACAGCATCAAGGTGCCCGACGGACCGCTCACGTCGCGGTTGCGCCACATCCAGCCGGGTGATCCAATCCTGATCGGGCGCAAGGCGACCGGAACGCTGTTGCTCGACCACCTGCTGCCTGGCAAGCGGCTCTACCTGCTGGCCAGCGGCACGGGCCTGGCGCCGTTCATGAGCCTGATCCGCGACCCCGAGACCTACGAGCGCTACGAGCAGGTGATCGTCGCGCACTCGGTGCGGCTGGTCAGCGACCTCGGCTATCGCGACTACATCGAGCACGAGATCACGCAGCACGAGCTGGTCGGCGAGCAGGCGCAGAGCCAGCTGTTCTATTACCCGACGGTAACGCGCGAGCCGTTCCGCAACCAGGGCCGGCTCACCACGCTGCTCGAGACCGGCAAGCTGCCCGCGGATCTCGGCTTGCCGCCGTTCGATCCGGCCCACGACCGCGTGATGATCTGCGGCGGGCCGAGCCTGCTCGCCGACCTCGTCACCATCCTCGAACGCCGCGGCTTCGAGGAGGGCAGCAGCGACGGGCGCGGCCAGTACGTTATCGAACGCGCCTTCGTCGAGAAGTAGCGGCCGCCACCGCCGCCGCCGGCCGGCGGATCGCACGCGAGTTGGGTATGATGGCCGCCGAGCACTCCCGTGACGCACCTCTCCGTCAACGTCAACAAGATCGCCACCCTTCGAAACACGCGCGAAAACGGCATCCCCGATGTCGTGCGGCTGTCGGCCATCGCGCTCGACGCCGGCGCGCACGGCATCACCGTGCACCCGCGGCCCGACCAGCGGCACATCCGCACCGACGACGTCGCGCTGATCGCGGCTGTGGTCGCGCGCGTGCCCGGCGCCGAATTCAACATCGAAGGCAACCCATTCCATGGCCTCACCGAGCACTGCGAGCGCACGCGGCCAACGCAGGCGACGCTGGTCCCCGACGCGCGCGAGGCGTTCACCAGCAACCACGGCTGGAACCTGACCGAGCTCGGCGGCGCGGAGCTGGTCGCGCTCGAGGGCGCGATTCGCCGCCTGCGCGCGCTGGGCTGCCGCGTGAGCTTGTTCGTCGATCCGCTGCCCGAGCTGATGCCGCTGGCGAAGAAGCTCGGCGCCGATCGCGTCGAGCTCTACACCGAGCCCTACGGGGTCGCGTTCGCCGAGGGGCGTGCCGGTCCCACCGTCGCGCGCTACGCGGCGACCGCGGCGGCGGCGCAGGCGGCTGGCCTCGGGGTCAACGCCGGTCACGATCTCAACCTCCACAATCTCGGGCCATTCCTGGCCGAGGTACATCCCGTCGACGAGGTTTCGATCGGCCACGCGCTGATCGCCGACGCGCTGGAATTCGGGCTCGCCGAGACCGTTCGGCGCTATCGAGACATCTGCGCGCGTTGACGTCGCGCTCGGCTCTCGATCGCTCTAGGGGATCGGGTGGCCCACACAGCCGACCAGGATGGTGACGGCCGTGATCCTTCCGGCCATCGCGTCGGCGCAGTAGCTCCCGACCAGGATGATCGGCGATTGGGGATCGCCGATCGTCCACCCGTTGTTGCCACCGTCGTAGTTGTTGTCGTTGACGTTGGGGATGGTGACCATCGATTGGTCCTGGACCCTGACGTTGCCGGGATTCACCGACTCGGGAAGCGCGACGAGGATGGTGCATGCCCCGTCGCCAGCCTGAATCGGCACCTGGTAGGCGAGGAGCCCGCATTGGACCCCCAGGTCAGGCGCGGCGCCGCCATCGACGATGGCGTCCCCACCGGCGCCGCCCGCCGCGCTGCCGCTGGAGCCACCGCTGGCCGAGTCCGGCGCCTGCTGCGAGCTGCATCCGATTGTCAGTGATAACGCCAGCACCAGAGGCGCGCTCCACCTTCCTGTCCTTCCGAAGACGTCAGTCATCGCCACACCCCAGCTATGAAGGGTATCTTACGGGCGGCGCTGGCGCGATCGCTTCCACAGCGCGCGCGCCAGAAAGCCAGCGGCTACGATGGCCAGGACCAATACCACGGGGGCCCCGCGGAAGGATCCGATCTGGCCGAACAGCGCGCGCATAAGGCCGGCGAGCGCGCGCAGGATGCCGCTGCCGCTGCGAAGCAATAGCGGCAAGAAAAGAACGGCGAGCCCCCACTTGGCGAGCGAGCTCAGGCGCGGCGCGGCTTCCGGCTCGGCTCGCTTCGCGAGCGAGCGCGGCGGGCGCTGATCGAACGCGGCGCGCCGCGCCGGATCGGACAGCACGTCATACGCCTGGTTGATCGCGACCATCCGTTCCGTCGCCAGGTTCGCGAGCGGGTTGCCGTGATGGCGATCGGGGTGGTAGCGGTCGACCAGCGCATGATAGGCGGCGCGGATCTCGGTGCGCGTCGCCGATCGCGCGACGCCGAGGATCGCGTAGGGATCTCTCACCGCGTAGGTGCCGCTCGCCATCAGAACGCCTTTTTACCGGCTCCGACTGGAAAATCCAATTCGCTCGTCAGGCCGCCGCAAACTCGAGAGATCAAAATGAGCCGATCCGGGCCTATGTTGGGGAGCTCCCTCCCGATGCGAATGGCAGTTTCTTCATCGAGTCCCCTCGTTTGGCTCGCAGCGTCGTGCCTGGCCGTGACCGGAGCCGCCGGCTGCGGTACGAGCGGCAGGGATGCCGGCGGCACCGGCGGCGCGGCAGGTGCGACCAGCGGCGGCAGCGGTGGCTCGACGGGCGACGGCACCGCGGGCGCGGGTGGGACCGGGAATGGCTCCGGCGGCGCCGGCAATCCTGGCACCGGCGGCGGGTCCGGCACCGGCGGCGCGGGCGGCGGCTCGACGGGAACGGGTGGTAAGGCGGCAGGCACCGGCGGCGCGCCCGGCACGGGCGGCGCACCCGGCGGGGGTGGGGGAGGCGGCACGACTTCGACTGGCTCGTCGGGCTTGCCGACGCCGACCACGAGCGGCGTGCCGCGTCCGTCGGGACAGCCGGGCAATCTGCGCGTGCTCGACTGGGCCGGCTTCAAGGCTGCCATCTCGTTCACCTTCGACGACGCGCAACCGTCGCAGATCGCGCACTACGCCGAGCTACAGGCGGTGGGCGTGCCCATGACGTTCTACATCTGCGACGGAAACGTCGGGCTCGCGAACTTCGACGCGACCTGGACCCAGGCGGTGAAAGACGGCCACGAGCTCGGCAACCACACGGCGCACCACTGCCACGCCGACTCGACTGGCTGTAGCTTCGGCGCGTGGTCGGGCTCGACCGCCACCGAGATCAGCGGGAACGCGACCTACATCACCCAGCACTATCCGCAGAGCGCGGTCTGGACCATGGCGTCGCCGTTCGGCGACACCGGATGGGACACGCCCGCGCAGGCGAGCGTGTTCATCAACCGCGGCGTCGGCGGCGGCATGATCGGCGCTGGCGCCACGGACAACACCGATGCGTTCAACCTGCCGATTCACCTGGCCACCACCGGCGAGACCGCGGCGCAGTTCAACACGGCGACCGATGCGGCGCACACCGCGGGCAAATGGCTGATCTTTCTGATCCACTCGATCGACCCGACCACCGCCGAGTGGTACAACCCGGTCAACATCACCGACGTCACCGGCAGCATGACCCACGCCAAGGGTCTGACCGACGTCTGGACCGACACCGTGGTCGCCATCGGCGCCTACTGGCGCGCGCAGAAGGTGCTCGTGTCGACGACGCCGGCGACGTCGGGCACGACGCAGACCTGGACCTGGACTTTGCCGCCGCACTTCCCGTCGGGCAAATACCTGCGCGTCACCGTCGGTGGCGGCACGCTGGCGCAGGCGGGGCGGGCGCTCACCTGGAACGAGCACGGCTACTACGAGATCGCGCTCGACGCCGGCTCGCTGACGCTGTCACCGTAGCGGCTGCTTCAGCCGATCTGCTCGCGCAGGCCGGCGACGATCTCGAACGACCGCACGCGCGCCGCGTGATCGAAGATCTGCGCGGTCAGGATCAGCTCGTCGGCGCCGGTCTGCGCCACCAGGGTGCGCAGCCGCCGCGCGACGGTGTCGGACGCCCCGATCGCGGCGCAGGCGAGCACCTCCTCGAGCATCGCTGCCTGGGGCGGTGGCAGCCGCGCCGCGAAGTCGAGGTCGTCGACCGGCGGCGGCAGCTGCGAGGGACGGCCGGTGCGCAGGTTCACGAACGCCTGCTGCAAGGAGGTGAGCAGCCGGTGCGCCTCGTCGTCGGTATCGGCGGCGACGACGGCGGCGCCGACCATCACGCGCGGGCGTTCGAGCCGCGGTGACGGCCGAAAGCAGCGGCGGTAGAGCTCGATCGCCGGCAGCAGCTGCGCCGGTGCGAAGTGCGACGCGAACGCGTAGGGCAGGCCGAGCGCGCCCGCGAGCTCGGCGCCGTAGAGGCTGGAGCCCAGGATCCAGACGTCGATGTGCGCGCCCGCGCCGGGGATCGCGCGCACGCGCTGGCCGCTCGGCGCCGGGGCGAAGTAGGCCATCAGCTCGACGACGTCGTCGGGGAAGCTGTCGACGCTGCCGCCCAGCGTGCGCCGGAGCGCGTGCGCGGTCAGCGGATCGGTACCGGGCGCGCGCCCGAGCCCCAGGTCGATGCGTCCCGGGTAGAGCGCGTCGAGCGTGCCGAACTGCTCTGCGATCACCAGGGGCGCGTGATTGGGCAGCATGATGCCGCCCGCGCCCACGCGGATCGACGACGTCGCTGCCGCCACGTGCGCGATCGCGATCGATGTCGCGGCGCTGGCGATGCCGGGCATGTTGTGGTGCTCGGCGAGCCAGTAGCGCGCGAAGCCCCAGCGCTCGGCGTGGCGCGCGAGATCGGCAGCGTTGTGCAGTGCCTGCGCCGCGGTGCCACCTTCGACGATCGGCGCGAGATCGAGGATCGAGATCGGAATGCTCACACGTCGAGCATGTCGCCCGGGAGGCGCTGGGTCCAGGCGCAGCGCCATAGATCCGGTCCCCTCCCCCGTCCGCGGGGGAGGGTTATGGAGAGGGCAAGCCTTGCGAGTCGAGGCGCTCGCGGACCCCTCTTCCGATCCCCTCTCCCCGCAGACGGGGCAGACGGGGGGAGGGGATCGGAAGGATCAGACGGACGGCAGAGGGGACCGGACGGTTCACGGCCCCGCGACCGCCGCGGTCACCGCCGGCCAGTCATCGCTGCGAAATGGCGCCGCCGGCAGGTCGGCCTGATTGCGCAGGTTGCTCGCTGGTGCGTCGGCCCACCCGTAGCGGACCGCGACCGGGTCGGGGACGTCGGGGTTGGAGACCAGCACCGACGCGCCCTCGATGCGCGCGGTCGCCGCGTGCCAGGTGTGGTCGGCGCCGGCAATCAGGAAACCGCGCGGCGCCGCGCCGTCGCTGGTGTCGAGCCCGCTGGCAATCGACGTGAAGCGCGCGCGCATCGCCGAGCCTTCGCGCACCGCCGCGACGAACGTCGGGCCGGCAGCGACGACGTCGCGGCCGTAGACCAGCTTCAGCGCCGCCAGCGCCAGTCGCCGCCCCACCTCCTGCTTGTTGCGCGGATGCAGGTTGTCGGCCTCGCCGATGTCGATGGTCACCGCCATCGCTGTGCGCGGCTCGCGCAGTGCCAGCGCCTGCGCCTCGCGCAGCTCGGCCCAGTTGCTGTCGCCGAGCGCGTGACCCGGCGGCGCCTCACCGAAGTTGGGCAGCTGCACGTAGAGAAAGGGCAACGCCGGCTCGCCCCACGCCGCGCGCCACGATCGGATCATCACCGGGAACAGCGTGCGGTATTCGTAGGCGCGCGCGGCGTTGCTCTCGCCCTGGTACCAGATCACGCCGGCGACCGGCAGGCGCGCGATCGGTGCCATCATGCCGTTCCAGAGCACCGACGGGCTCTCGGGATCGTCGGCGCCGAGAACGCGCGGGCGCGACGAGAAGTCGGCGAGCGCCGGCGGCAGCTTGCGCTCGATCTTGTAGAGCCAGGTGCCGGCGAGCGAAACTGGCGCGGCGCTCGCCGCCGCTCCCGCGGGTGCGACCGTGAGCTGCGCGGGCGTGCCGGCAAATCCGCCCGAGCCGTAGTGGTCGAACACGCGCACCGCGATCACGTTGGTGCCGGCCTTGGCGAGCCGCGCCGGCACCGTGTAGTGGCGCGGCGCCGCGTAGTAGTGCGGCGTTTCGGCGCCGGTCGTGCCGACGCGCTCGCCGTTCCAGTAAGTGATGTCGAAATCGTCGATCGCGCCCAGCGACAGCGCGAGCTCGCGGCCAGCCCAGTCGGCGGGCACCACGACCTCGCGGCGAAACCAGACTGCGCCGTCGATCGCCATCCCTGCGCTCTCCCACAGCTTCGGCATCTCCATCTTCGTCCAGCCGCGCGTGCTCGTGTGCGGCGCCGCGAAACCGCGCGCCTCGCCGCGGTTGCCGGTGTCCTGATGAAAGTTCTTCGCCTCCCATTCGGCGACCTTCCGCTCGAGCTCCTCGCGGCGCTGCGGATTCTGCGTGGCCGCGTCGAACGCGTCGACCATCGCCTTCAACTTCGGTTCGGCGACCAGGGCCGCGCGCGGCGTCCAGGCCTCGGCGGGCGTGCCGCCCCAAGCCGACTGGATCAGGCCGACGGGTACGCCGAGCGCGCGGTGGATCTGCCGCCCGAAATGAAAGGCGACCGCGGAGAAGCCGACCGCGGTGTCGCGGTTGCACGGCTGCCACTCGCCGGCAAGGTTGGCCGACGGCGCGGCCGCGGTCTGCTGCGGCTCGAGGAACAGGCGCAGCCCCGCGCATCCGTCGCCGACCGCCTCGTCGGCGCCGCTCGCACGCCGCAGCGGAAACTCCATGTTGGACTGGCCGGACGCGATCCAGACCTCGCCGCTCCAGACGTCGGTGAAGGTCACCGACGTCGAGCCCGCGATCGCCAGCGTGTACGGCCCGCCGGCGGGTGGAGATGCCAGCGTCAGTTGCCATGCCCCGTCGGCGGCGGCGGTGGTGGTTGCGCTGATGGTGGTCGCCGCGCCGAGCGTCGCGCGAACCGCCTGTCCCGGTGTGTCCGTGCCGGCGATGCGCAGGGGGCGCCCCTGCTGCATCACCATGTGGGCGCCAGTGGGCGCCGCGACCTTGGTCTCCGCGCGCGCCGGCCCGGCGGCAAGGGCGACGATCGTCGCAATCGAAACCAAGCCGAGCGAACCCACGGCCCGATGCTCGTCGCTGCGGCGACGCCGCGCAAGCGCCTTCTACGCGCGCGGTTCCTAGCGAGAGTATCGTCTCTTCAGCGAGTCACCCTCTCCCGTCTGCGGTAGAGGGCCGGGGCTGGGGGCAGGCCTCGCGAGAGGTCGCGTTCAATTCCCGTTGATCTGGCCGAAGCTCGCGGTGGGGTCCTTTGCCTTGCTCATCGTCAAGAGCAGCACCACCGTGGCGGCGGCGGCGACGCCCCCGCCGATCGCCACCCAGAACCAAGGTTTCTGAGTCAGTGACCGTTCGTCATTTCTAGACGTCTCGCCCGACGCGCTCGACTGCGTCAGCAGGGTGGGGGACGACGAAGTCGAGGGCGCTGGTGTGATCGCAGCAGGCGGCGGGGACGTGGCCGGCATCGGCGCGAGGGCGATCGGCGCGGGCGCGACCGGGGCCGGCGTGGCCGCGGGCGGCGGCGCCGGCAGCGGCCTGGTTGACTCCGCCGTGCGCGGGGCAGGGGGCGCGGTCGTTCCCGCCTTCGAGCCGGTCGCGCTGGGGGCGGGCGTTCCCGGCGGCCAGCCGGCAGGCGGAGCCACGGGAACCTCGGTGCGGTCCTTCTCGATCGCCTTCTTCAGCTCCTCGATGCGCGTCTCGATTTGCGGCCGCCGCTCGTCGCGGCCATAGACGCGCAGGTAGTTCTGGTACAGCGTCAGCGCGCGCTGCTTGTTGCCCGCCAGCCGGTGCGACTGCGCCGCATTGTAAAGCAGCGCCGGGTCCGACTTCAGCTCGAACGCCTTCTCGAAGAACTCCGCCGCCTGGGCGTAGTGGCTGAGCGCGAATGCCGCCTTCGCCTTCTCGTGATAGGCGCGCGCCTCGTCGGCCTCGCTCGAGCCCCCCTCGGCCGCGCGGCCCGTGGCCGAGGCAAGCAGCATCCCGAAGGCCACAGCGAACAATAAAGGTCGCACCCGCAAGCTCTGGTTAGTCATGGGCGCAACCAGTGTATCAGAGCTCGCTTGTGATCTCTCAATGCTCGCAATTTAGCAATGTAGATCGACGACTCGAGACGCGCCTGACTCGATTCGCCTCGATCTGGCGGTGCATGTCGGTGCTCGTCGGATGTTGCGTGTCGGAGGCCGTCGGCCATTCCGTGTCCGCGCCGTCTTTACCGTACCCGCCCGATACGTTTACAATCGCGCATGGCCCAGCCTCGACTCATTGCTTGGACCCACGCGCACCGGGCGCTCTCGACGTGGTTGCTGGCGGCAACAACCCTGCTGACCGCGGCGTCGCTGACGTCGTCGTGCACGAGCACGCGTGCTTGCAAGACCAACACCCTCCTCGTCACGATCTCCCTCGACGGAACCGCGGCTACGGCAGACAAGCTGTCCATCGCAGTCACTGTTGGCAGCGCCGCGCCGACCATGAGCTCGTTGAACCACACGGCGGGCCAGGCCAGCGGCACCGTCGAGATCGACTTCCCGAACGGCTATCCGAAGGGCCAGAAGGTGAACGTCGGCGTCACCGCCACCAAAGCCAGCGCGCCCGTCGGCAGCGGCAGCGCCGACATCGTACTTGGCGACGGCTGCGAGTCGGTTTCGGTCTCGGTGACCGGAAGCTCGGGCGGGACCGGCGGCGCCGGCGGCGGCGCCGGCACGGGTGGCATGGGCGCGGGCGGGAACAGCGATGCGGGCGCGGTTGGCGGCAAGGGCGACGCGGGGTCCGGCGTCGGCGGCAGCGCGAGCAGCGACGCGGGCACCGATGCGATGAGTATCGACACCAGCAAACCGGACACCGGCGCCGACGTCGGCTGCCCGTCCGGATCGAACACGATGTGCGGCGGCTGCTATCAGACCACGACCGATCGCGCGCACTGCGGAACCTCGTGCGCGGTCTGCGGCGCGGCGCAGGTGTGCAACAACTCGTTGTGCGTGAACGCGGTCGCGCCGACATTCGCGACCACGCCCGCCGATCCGATCGGCTGGCTCGATCCGACCGGCGCCGCGCTGGCGATCGCCGTCAACGGCACCGGCTACGCGAGCGCCATCTACGAGTGTCGCACCGGTCCCGACGCCAGCTTCACCACGACGACGCCGGCCTGGGCGCCGTGCGACGGCGGCGCAGGCACCGGCCTCCGCCACGTGCCCACACCGACCACCACCACTCCCGGCGGAAACTTTCGCACCGAGTTCCGCTATCGCTCCGACACGTACACGAGCCCGGCGATCGCCACGCGCTACTACGTGCACCACGCCCTGGACAAGGTTGGGCTCTGCCCGCGCGCCGGCGTGCCCGCCGACGGGCCGCACTTCGCGGACGCCGACTACTTCGCGGCGGCGACGGCGTTCAACACCGCCTCTGCCGCGAACGCGGCCTCCTTTCCGCTGACCGCCACGTTCCCGGTGGGTTCGGCCATCCCGGCGCGCACCGACGCAATCTACCTGCGCAACCCCTTCATCAAGATCCCGTTCACCGGCGTCTCCGAGACCATCGGGATGATTGCCGGCCAAACCCCGGGGCCGACGGCATGGCCGATCACCGGCGGTAGCTATGTCTTCAACGAGCGGTCGTTGCGTCACGCCTGGGTCATCAATGCCGCGCGTACGATGATCCTGCTCAAGCGTCGCTACGTGCATCCCGCGGGCGATTGCCGAGAGCAGTTCCTGGTCGGCCAGGACCGCAAGGGCTCCCCGTATCTCCCGCATCGGATCGATTGCGAGGCGATGGTCTTGAATACCCACGGCAACGGCCTTTGCTTCAACGGCCCGGGGTCGACCCCGGTTCCGGTGGCGCTCGACGCGCCGGTCAACGGCGCGGGGACGGTGACTGGAACCCTCAACAGCGCGACCGTCACCGGAGTGGCGACTGCGTTCACCGCGAGCCTGGTCAACGAGTTCATCCAGATCCCGTCGGTGACCGGACGCTGGTACAAGGTCGTGGCGGTGGCGACGGCGACGTCGATGACCATCACGCCCGTGTACGCGAACACAACGGCAAGCGGAATCGCCTACCGCATCACGTTGTTCCCGACTTACAACATGCCGGCCGCCTACGCCAAGATGCACCCCGACGCTCACAACTACGCGACCGGCGTGACCGCGCCATTCACGCCGTCGCCGAAGACCAAATGCGAGACGGTCGGGTGCAACACCAACCAACCTTGGCTGACCTATCTCCCGCCGTAGCTCACGTGGTGGTGGGCGCAGTCTGGTCCTGTCGGCGCCGCGATTGGTGAGATACTGGTGGTGCCCCCCAGGCGCGCAGAAATGCCGTTCCTATCGGCGCTAGAGACTGCGGTCTTGGCGCCGATCAACGAAAATCAAGAGGCACTTCACCATCCCCTGGGGGGCTTTTTTTGAACCCGCCGAGCGCCGCGCGCGAATTCGTCCGGGCGATCTCCGATCCCGACCGGATCGAGGTGCAGTTGCATCGGTTGGCGGCGCGCGCGCGCGGCGCGCGAGTGGCGCGGCTGGTTCAAGACGGCGTGCGCCTGCGCCGCTTGGTCGAAGAGCCTCGACGCACCAGTCGGTTACTGGGCCGCGCGCTGGCCGACGGCAGCTTCGCGCCCAGCGCGGTGACGTTGCGAGCGGCCCGCATCGGCAGCAAGGAACGCCTGCTCGCCGTGCTGGCGCCGCTCGATCTGGTCGCGCATGCGGTGATCGCCGACGAGCTCGCGCGCCGCATGGAGCCGCACCTGTCGCCGCAGCTCTTCTCCTATCGGCGCGGGCGCTCGTCATGGACCGCGTTGCGGGCGGTGGCACGCGGTGTCTCCCGCCATCGCCGCGCCCACGCCGATCCGCGCGCGCGCGGCCTGTTCGTCTTGCGCGCCGACGTCCAGGACTACACGGATTCCTGGCCGATCCACGACGGCGCGCCGCTCTGGCCCGAGCTGCAGGCGCTCACCGGCCTCGACGACGCCGGTGCGCACTGGTTCATGCTGCGCCGATTGCTGGTTCCCGAGATCGTCGCGGCAGGGGCGCCGGTCGGGGAGTCATCGCCGCCGCCGCCGGTCGGCGTCGAACGGCGCGGCGTGCTCTTCGGCGCCCCGACGACCAACGTGCTCGCGAATCTCTACCTGGCGCCGCTCGACGCCGAGATGAGCGCGGTGCCCGGCCTGCTCTACGCGCGTTTCGGCGACGACGTCTTCTGCGGCCACCCGGATCTCGGCGTTCTGCGCGCGGCGCAAGCCTCGCTGGAGGCGATCCTCCTCGCGCGAGGATTGCGCTTGAATCAGCGCAAGGTGCGCGTGCTGTTCTGGAACGGCGCCGGGCGCCGCTCGCCCAGCGCACCGCAGATCGAAGGAGCGCGCGAGGTCGCATTTCTGGGTGGCGCCGTTTCGTTCAGCGGCGGCATCGCGCTCGCGCCGCGGAGGTGGTCGGCCCTGGTCGGTGACCTGCGCGCGCGGGTGCGCCGGACGGCCGCAGTGCTGCGCGCGTCGTCGTCGCCGCCGCCGCCGGGCGATTCCGAGCTCGCACAGGCGCTGGTCGACGTCGTGAACCAGAGTCTGTCGATCGATGAGCCGCTGGCCACCGACTACGCGCCCCTCCTCGCCGGCCTCGTCAGCGACCGCCGCCAGCTGGCCGAGCTCGATCGGCTGCTGGCATTGTGGATCGCCGAGGCGGTCAGCCAGCGCCCGGGCGTGCGCGCGTTCCGTGACTCGCCCTGGAGGCGGTTGCGCGCGCTCGGCCTCCCGTCGCTGGTCAAGGCACGCAACGGATGAGGTTTCGGTCGCAAGGCACGGCTCCGATCGCTTCTGCGCCCGCGTCCAACGACAGTGGCCAGGCGCGCCTGTCCGCGTGGCTGCGCGCGCGCACCGGCGATCGGGTCGTGGCGCTGGAGCAGGCGTTGCTTGGCGGCACTTTCTGGCGGTTCGCCTTCAGGCGCCTCTGGGTGTTCTTCTTCGCCCGAGGATGGGCGACCGCGCTGCACGTGGTCGAGCTGACCTTCCTGGCGGAGATCTTCTCCGCGCGTTCCTTCGTCGCTTCGCTGGCGCTGCAGAACGCGACGCTGGTGATCGACGCGTTCTGGTGGGGCGCGCTCGAAGGGCTGCGGCGCCGCATCCGATCGATCGGTATGCGGGCCGAAGCGCAGGTGCTGACCACGCGCTACATGACGCTGGCGTTCTGGATCGGTCTCGCGGGTTGCGGCGTGCCGATCGCGCGCGCCGCCTGGCGGTGGCACGGCGGAGAGGCGCCGACGATGCTCGACGCCTACGCGCTGGTCTGTCTCGTGCGGCTGGCGCTCGACATGGTGCTGCGTGCGTTCTACTCGGGCGTCTACGCCTACGGGCGCGTGCACCGGCCGGCATGGGCCGCGCCGGCCGCGCCGACGATCCTGGTCGGCACGACCGTCGTGCTCTGGCCCTGGCTGGCCGGGTGGAGCTTCGTTCCCGCGCTGCTGCTGTCGGTGCTCGGCTCGCGCGCGCTTCTCGCGTGGTTCTCGTTGCGCGCGTACCGGTTTGCGCACGTGCCGTTGCCGGCGTGGCGGTGGCGCTGGTGGGGGCGCGCGGTCGACTTCCGGCTGATCGGCGAGAGCGCGCTCGCGGGAACCGCGAACCTGACCTCGCGCCTCGCGTCGGTCGTCTTGTTGGGCGCGGTGCTGCCGTCGCTGGGCGTTGCCGACGCCGAGGTGCAGCTGCTCGCGTTCGTCCTCCACCTATCCGCGCCGCTGATCCTCGTGACCACGCAGTGGGGCTTCATTTTTTATCACGACTGGAAACGGCTCGAGGCCGACAGCGCAGCCGTGCTCGCGCGCCAGCTCCATCGCGGGTTGCTCGCGGTCGGCGTCGCGGTCGCCATCGGGGCGTGGGGTGCGACGGTGCTGCTGGTGCGCGGATTCGCCGGAGCGCAGTGGCCGCTGGTCGCGCCGATCGTCCATGCGCTGCTGCCGGCCTATCTGGGGCTGTCGATCTGGACGGCGCTGCAGCTGCGCGGGTTCTCGCGCGGCGAGTTCGTGTCGCAGGCACTGAGCGCCGCGGTGGTGATCGGCGGCGTCGTCGCCGGTGGCCTCGCGATCGGCACGGTCGGCGGCGGCATGCCGGCCGGCGACGTGCGTGTCTGGTACTTCACGCTCGCTGCCTGTCCCTGGATCGCGGTCGTGGCGCACGAGTTCCTTGCGCGCGGGCTGGGCACCCCGGACGCGCGCGCCGCGACGACGCTGAACGCCTGGGTGCAGCGGCTGCGCCGCCAGCGCCGGCCGGTCGCCGTCTGGCGCGCGCGGCTCGCCGGCCCGCGCGCGGCGGCGCTCGCCGTCGAGGTCGGCCGCCTGCTCGCGTCGCGCGGACAGGTGCTGGCGTGGCGCGGTTGGTTGCTGGCGTTCGAGCGCGGCCCGGGCCGCCCGCGCGACGAGTGGGTGGTCCGCTGCGCGGGCTTGGTGACCGTATTCGAGCACCTGCATTCGTCGAGTGGCGCGCACGCCGTCGACGACCTCGTGGCGCTCGGCTGGCTGGCGCCGCCCGTGCGAGAAGCCGCTGCCGCCGCGCTCGCGCGCGAGCACGAACGCGTGTTCCCCGGCGGCTTCACGTTGCACGTCGGCCATCGTCCGCCGGCGGCCTTCCGTGCGCTGCCCGCCGACGTGCGCCAGGCGATCTGGCGCGATGCCATCCGGCGCGTCGCGGGCGGCCGCCATCGCGCTTCGGCCGCGTCGCCCGCATGGCAGGTGAGCGCCTTCGCGCCCGGCGGCGGGCTGACCCATGTGTTCGTCCGCCCGCGCGTCGTCGATGGTGTGCCGGATCGCGCGGCAGACGAGCGCGCCTGGGCCGCACGACTCCAGCAGTCGAGCTGGCGGATTCCTCTCGACGAGACCGTCACGCGTGAGTGATCGTCGACGGTAGGCATGAAGGTCGTCTTTCTGGGGGTCGGGTTGGCGCTGGCTGGGGCGGTGGCCTGTGCGGACAGCGAGGTCACCGCGGGACCGGCTGCCCAAGTAGTCTCCGCGGAACATGCGCTGGCCGACGACGTCGCGGTCGCGGAGAGGATCCGCGCGAACCTGACCGCGCTGCGCGCGCGCTACGGACGCACGCCGGCGGGCACCTTCCTGGTCGCGGAGCCGATGTTGCGGCGCGCGCGGGTCCGGATCCTGGCTGGCCAGCCGCCCAAGGCCGTGCTGGAAGATCAGCTGCAGCTGGCCGCCGACAACGGCGAGCGCGACATCGCTTACGGGGTGCTCGATGCGTCGAGCGCCGACAGCGTGCGGTTCCCGGCCAAGCTGGTGAAGTCGCGCCGATTGAATGTGGCGATCGTCGTCGTGCGCGTGTTTCCCGCGGAGGGCCCGCCGGTGTTGCACGTGCTGTTCGCGATGGCCGAGCCCGATCAATCCGACTGAGGGCCGGCGGCGGTGCTTCAACCCGCGCGCAGGATCTCGTCGGTCGCGGCGAGGACATCTCCGATCGCGCTGCGGATCTCCAGCGTCGCGCGCGGACCCAGCGGCGTCGGGTCGCGGTTGACGATCACCAGCGGTGCGCCGGCCGCGAGCGCCATCTCCGGGAGCAGGTTGGCGGGTGAGACCAGCAGCGACGACCCGAGCACGATGAAGAGCCGCGCGCGCCGGCTCGCCTCGACCGCCGCGCTCAGCGTCGCTTCCGGCAGCATCTCGCCGTACAGCACCACGCCGGGGCGTCGCCGCCCGCCGCAAGCACAGGCCTCACCGTTTGGCGCCAGGAACTCGGCGGCGCTCGCCTCGCTCTCACAGGTCTCGCACCGGACCAGGCGCAGCGTGCCGTGCAGCTCCAGTGCGTCGCGTGCGCCGGCAGCCGTGTGGTAGCCGTCGACGTTCTGGGTGATGAGGGTATCGACCAGCCCGCGTCGCTGCCAGTCGGCCACCACGCGATGTCCGGCGTGCGGCTCGTGCTCGGTGAGCATCTGCATGCGCCAGCGATAGAACTCGACGAACTCGTCGTAGCGCGCGGCGAGCGACTCGCGTGAGGCCAGCTCCTCGAAGCGCCGGTTACGCCACAGCCCGCCCGACGATCGAAAGTCGGGCAAGCCGGACTCGGTGCTCATGCCCGCGCCAGTGAAGACCACGGCGGGGCCGGACGTGCGCAGCAACTTCGCGAGCTCGGCGGCGTCATTGGTCAGCATGGTCTTTGCCCTCCCATTTCAAATCCAGACTCGCAAAAAAAAAACGACGACGGCCGAAAGAAAGGGAGAAACCTTTGCGCGTTTCTCCCTTAGAGGTGTTCGAAGGCCAACTCTCTGCGAAAGGACGAATCAGATGCGAAAGACGATCGGGATTGTGCTTGGTGTGGGTGTCGCTCTGACCAATTGGATGGCCACTCCGGCGCGGGCCGGGCAGGCGGACTGCGATGACGACGACGGGATCGGACACGTTCATTGTCCTTTCGACGTGCCCGCGGTGCTCAACCCGCCGCCGGATGCGACGCTGGAAGCGTCTTTTGCGGCGCGCGGCGTTCAGATCTACAGCTGCGCGGTACCGGCCGCTGGCGGCGCGCCGGCGTGGACGCTCAAGGCGCCCCATGCGGTTCTGTTCAAAGGCTTCGAGACCGCGGCGATTCACTTCGCGGGGCCGAGCTGGCAAGCGAACGACGGCAGCCTGGTGACCGGCACGCGCACCGCGGGCGATCCGGGCCCCGATCCCACGGCGATCCCATGGCTGCTCTTGAAGGCCGCCACCAACGTCGGTCCGGGGCTGTTCGCCGACGTGACCTGGATTCAACGCCTGGACACCGAGGGCGGCGCCGCTCCGGCGACCGGCTGCGACGATCAGCACGTCGGCGCACAGGTCCTGGTGCCGTACCGCGCGAACTATTTCTTCTACCACGCGGCGGTCGCGGGACAGAAAGTGCGCCAGTGCGCGGCGCGATGAGGCGCCGGCCCGCCAGCGGTCGCTACGGCTGACTCGCGTCGGCGTCGGGAGTCCAACCGCGGTCGAGGCGGCCGCCGTAGAACTGCACGCGCGTCTCGATGCGTCCGCGCGGACCCGCCGCCTCTTCCTTCACCGGAACAGCGACCCGGCGCTCGAAGGGGCTGCGCAGGAAGCCGAGGACCGCGGGCGGGGCGGCTCCCTCGGCGCGCGGGAGGATTCCGATGACCTTGCTTCCCGCCGATCCGCGCAGGACCAGGTCGAAGGCTCCTCCCTCACTTCCGCCGTCGAGCTTCGCGGCGCGGAGCTCGACTCCCGTCGGATCGCTGTCGACCGCGGGTTGTTTGAGGGCGACAGCGCTCGTTGTCGTCACGCCGTTCGCCTTCAGCAGCGACGCCACCTCCCGCGCGTGCCGCGTGCAGAGCGCCGCGAGGCCGCCCTTGCTCGCGCGATAAGTCTGCGTCGCCACCGATCGGCCGTTCGCCAGCGCGGTGACGTGCACGGTCCACTCGGCGGCGCCGTCCGCCGCACCGATGCGCTGCTCGAGCCAGGCGAGCCGGCCCGAGGGCGAGAACCCCAGCACGAAGACCGACGTTGCGGCGGGCAGGCCGCCTCCGCCGATCTTCCACAGCGGATCGGCGGTCTCGGCCAGCTCACAAACGGCGGGATGCGCGCGACTGCTCTTCGCGAGCGGCGGGTTGGGAACGGCGGCGTCCCTCGGTTCCGCGTCCGCCTTCGGCTCGGCGTCGACCGTCGGTTCTGCGAACGCCGCGAAAGGAATCGTCACGAGCACCAGGGCCAGATGCAGACATTTCATGAGGTGAATCGCCTTGAGGTTTGCGCCCCGCCCCCGCCCCAAGCGCTGGAATGATCGCCGATCCGCGGCCCGCGCACCAGAGGGGGCGACGGTTGCAAGTTCGAACGGCTTTTCCAGTTTTCCCAGACGACGCCGAGCGCCAGCGGCGTGACTTTTCGGTCGCGCTCGTAGCGGCGATCGCGGACGCGGAACCAGACGCTGACCTCGTACGGCCCGAGTGAGATCACCGTTTCGCCGGTCAGCTTCACCGCGCGCCCGCGCTGGAGGCGCACGCCGTCGATGCGGCTCGCGCGCAACCAGGCGCGGCTGCGGAAGTATGCGGAGCGCGCGCCGATCGCAATCTCGCCGTGGCGCGCGGCGATCGCTGGATGGGGCAAGACCAGATCGCTGTCGAGCGCGCGGCCGATACGGATCGGCGTGGCATGGAAGCGCTCGATGAACGTTCGCCCGGCTTCGGTGTCGACAACGCGGACGCGCGCGTCGATGCGGCTCATCGGTCGGCCCTCGCGCTGGCACAGCGCGCGTCCCGATTCGAGACGACGGTTGTCCGCGTGCCGGACGCGCCCCACTGTATGCCAACCCCCTGCGAACGCTGCATGGTCGCGCCAGCGATTGAGCAAGCGCCGGACCAATCGCGGGCGCGCCGCGGCTCGCGAGGCTTGCTCGCGGAAAGTTCTACGCGCCCGGTTGCGACTGCACCAGCCGCGTCAGGTTGCGCGATAGGTTGGTGAGCTCGGACGACGTCTGGAAGGTCTGCGTCGAGCTGGCCTCGCTCTCCTTCGCGGACTGAGAGACGCTCTTCACGGCCAGCGTCACCTGCTCGACCGCGGACGCCTGCTGCTTGGTCGACAGCTCGATCTCGCGCGCGACCTCGCTGGTCGTTCCCACGAGCCCGGTGATGTGCCGGAACGACAGCGCGACCTCGGAGAAGTGGCGGCGGCCGGCGTCGACCGCCTTGGCGCCGCTCTCGGTCGCCATCACTGTGGTGTTGACGGCGCCGCGGATGTCGTCGACCAGAACGCGGATCTCGCGGCTCGACCCGCCCACGCGGTCGGCCAGCTTGCGGATTTCCTCGGCGACGACGCCGAATCTCCGGCCCATCTCGCCCGCGCCCGCCGCTTCGATCGACGCGTTGATCGACAGGATATTGGTCTGCTCGGACAGCTCGTCGATGATCGACAGGATGCCGCCGATCTGTTGCGACTTCTTGCCCAGGTCCAGCGTGTGCTCGACGATGACGTCGACCTGCTTCTTGATGCCGCCCACGGCGTCCTCGGTCCTCTGCATGGTGTCGTCGCCGCTGCGCGCGGCCGCCGCCGCGTCGGTGGAGATGCGCGCCACGCGCTGCGAGCTCTCCGCGATCTGCCGCGACGTCGCGAGCAGCTCGCTGATCGTCGTCGAGATCTCGGTCATCGCCGTCGCCTGCTCCTTGGCGCCCGCGACCTGCTGGTTCGCCGCCGCCTGCAGCTCGGCGGACGAGCTCTGCACGTGCTGCACCGCCGATCCGATCTGCTGCGTCAGCGACCGGACGAGAAGGAAGCCCGCCAGCGACGTGAGCAGCACCGAGAGCAGGGTGCCGAGCACGATCGCGACGCGGCCGGTGCTCGCGGCGCTGTCGGCCTCGGCCGTGCGTTGGCGCAGGAGATCCCGCTCCTCGTTCTCCATCTCGGCCATCACGCCGCGGATGTCGTCCATCGCCCGCTTTCCTTCACCGGCCGCGATCGCCTTTTGCGTCGCTTCGAACCCGACCGACCGCCGCATCTCGATCGTGCGTGCCAGCTCGGAGATCTTGTGGGCCGCCAGCGGCTCGACTTCGTTGAGGCGCCGCTGCTGGTTCGGGTTGTCGAGCGTCAGTGCGCGCGTTTCCTTCAAGACTCCCGGAAGGTCCTTCACGGCGGCGGTGTAGGGCGCCAGGAACGTCTCGTCACCGGTGATCACGAAGCCCCGTTGGCCAGTCTCCGCGTCCTTGAGCAGGCTCATCACGTGCTCGGTGTGCTCGCGCACGGCGTGGGTGTGCGTGACGAATTCGGTCGTGTTGGTGAGTGCATCGAAGGTGCGGTACGAGACGGCGCCGACGACGACGAGCAAGACCAGCGAGATCGAGAAACCAGCCGCGAGCTTCCTGCCAAACGTCCACATGGCTTTCTCCCCGCGCCATCATCGCGCGAGCGGCGCGATCTGCGCAACAGGCAACGGACGCCGGCGCGGCGCGCGTGGCTAAGCGTTGCCGGTTCGAAGCACGTCGGCGGCGAGCGCTCGCCAGCGGGGCAGCTCGCCGAGCATGCTCGCTCGCTCCAGGAACGCGACGTCGAGAGCTGCGTAGACCAGCGTGTGCCTTCCCGGGGCCGTGGGGATCTTGTCCATCTTGCCCACCAGCTCGCGGGTCCGCGGGTCGGCGAGCTGGGCGTGCAGGCTCCAGACCCGCTCGATGGTCGAGCGCAAGGTCTCGGCGCTGCATGGTTTGGAGAGGTACTGGTGGGCGACCGGGAGCGCCCGTACGATCGCATCCCGGTCAGGCGTGCCCGGACAGCACGATACGGGCGACGCTCGGGTACCGCTCCTTGACGTGCGCGAGCAGCTCCGCGCCATCCATCCCCGGCATCCGCATGTCGGTCACCACGACGTCGAAGGGGGCGCGGGCCAGCTCTTCCAGCGCGGCGCCGGCGCCGAGGGCGAAGGACGTGTCTCACTGCTTGCGCTGCTTCCTGAGGAGGTCCTGGAGCCCCTGTAGGATGTTGCGCTCGTCGTCCACGAACAGGATGTGTTTTCGCTCCACCCCACGCCTCCCGCCGCGGACATCGGCCACGGGGAAACGAACTTGAACCTGACCGGGTAAGGTCGCTGCCCGCATCCGCCGATTAGTGCGACGTGCAGGCCCAGACCCAGCCGCGCATCTTGTGCGTCGACGACGAGCCCAGCGTGTTGCAGGGGTTCGGCCTGACGTTGCGCCGGCATTTTCGGCTGACCATCGCGATGAGCGGGAACGAAGCGCTGTCCAAGCTCAGCCAGGAGGAGCCGTTCGCGGTCATCATGTCCGACATGCGGATGCCCGGCATGAACGGGGCGGCGTTGCTGGCGCGCGTCCGCGAGGTCGCGCCGTCCTCGGTCCGCATCCTGCTGACCGGCCACAGCGACTTCAACTCCGCGGTCGAGGCGGTCAACGAAGGGCAGATCTTCCGGTTCCTCTCCAAGCCGTGTCCGCCCGACACGCTGATCAAGACGCTCTGGGCGGGCGTCGACCAGCATCGGCTGCTCACGATGGAGAAGGAGCTGCTGGAGAAGACCCTGCGCGGCGCGATCCAGGCGCTGTCGGCAATTCTGGATCTGGCGCAACCGCGCAGCTTCGGTCGCGCGCTGCGCGTGCAGCGCATGGCGCGCAAGACGATGGAGACGCTGCCGGCGGAGGTGCTGGCGTCTGCGGAGTCATGGCCGATCGAGGTTGCGGCCGCCGTCTCGCAGCTCGGTTGCATCACCGTGCCTTCCGAGGTCATCGATCGCGCACTCTCCGGCAAGCCCCTGTCGGCCGCCGAGCGCGCGATGGTCGAGCGCGTGCCCGCGATGACCCTGCAAATCCTCGGCAACCTGCCACGGCTCGAGAAGGTCACCGAGATCCTCGAGAACCTCGACGCGCGGTACGACGGACAGGGGCGGCCGACGAGCGCCCCGCGCGGCACGTTCATTCCTTTGGGCGCGCGGCTCCTGCACGTGCTCTTCGACTACGACCAGCTGGACGCGGGCGAGCATCATCGCGCGGAGATCTTCAAGATCCTGCGCGGCCGTCCGGGGGTCTACGACCCGGCGATCGTCGACGCCTGGGAGACGACGCTGAACCGGCAGGCGGAGGTCGCGGGCGTGCAGACGCTGCGGCTGGCCGACCTGCGTCCGGGCATGGTGCTGGCGACCGACCTCAAGACCGCGGGCGGCACGCTGCTGATGACGCGCGGTCATGAGCTGACCGCGGGCAGCCTGGAGCGGCTGCGCAATTTCTCCACGTCGGTCGGGCTGAGCGAGCCGATCTACGTGACGGGCCGGCGGGAGGCGTGACCGCCCGGGGAGGAGGGTAGGACATGTCGGTGATGGTGGAATCAGCCGAAGCGTTGACCGAAAGCGGACGGGTTCGTGAATCGGCGACGCACGCGCCGGCCAGCACGGCGGAGGCGCGCCTGCGCCTGCTGTCGGCGGCGGTGGCGATCTCGGCCGCGGGCGGGTCGCTCATCGAGATCTGCCGCGGCATCGGAGTCGCCATCTGCAAGGAGCTCGGCTGGGACGCGCTCAGCGTCTGGGCCCTCGATGGCAAGGCCTGGCAGATGCGATGTGTGGACAGCTGGTGCGCGCCGGATCTCGGCCTCGAGCCGTACACGGCGGCGCTGAACGGAGTGGCTCGGCGTTCGGGAGAGGGTTTGGTGGGCCGCGCCTGGAGCGAGCGGCGCGTGGAATGGGTCCCCGACTGGGATCTCGTCGAGTCGCACGACGGCATGGGGCCGCCAGCCCTCAGCGGCTCGCTTGCCGCGCTGGCCAGAGACGCCGGCCTTTGCTGCGGCCTGGCGGTACCGCTCAAGTGCGACGATGACGTCCTGGCGATCATCACGGTGGTGGGGCGCACCTGGCGGCCGCCGGACCATCCCGTGATCGAGCTCCTCGATTCGATCAGTGCGCATGCGGCGCTGGCGGTGTTGCGACAGCGCGCCGAGCAGCGCTCCGAGCTCGCGCAGAAGGAGCTGGAGGAGGCGCGCGAGCAGCTCGAGGCGGTGATGCAGTGCGCACCCGCGTTCATCTCGACCATCGGTCGCGACGGCAGCCTTCTCTACTTCAACAAAGTCTGGCCGCACGTGCAGGCCATGCCGGTCGCGGGGGAACAGTGGCGGCGCTACGCCGAGCCGGGCACCGAAGAGCGGATCGCCGCCGCGCTCGAGCAGGTGTTCACCACCGGCGCCCACCAGTTCTACGAGATCGCCCTCCAGCAGCCGAACGGACGCGCGATGTGGATGTCGAACCACGTCGGTCCCGTCCGCATGGGCAGCGAGATCGTCGCGGCGGTCGTGCTGAGCCAGGACGTGACCGAAGCGAAGCTCGCGCAGATCGACCTGGTGGCCGCGCAGCGACTGGCGTCGGTGGGGACGCTGGCGGCGGGCGTCGCGCACGAGATCAACACGCCGGTCCAGTTCGTCAGCGACAGCATCCACTTCCTGCGGGAAGCCACGAACGACTCGTTCGCGCTGGTGAAGACGCTTCAGATATTGCAGTCTCTGGTCGAGCGCGGAGCGAGCGCGCCCGAGCTCGCCGCCGCAGTCTCGGCGGCGACGGAAGCCGCGGAGCGCGCCGACCTCGACTACCTGCGCGAGAACGTGCCGCAGGCGTTCGATCGCGCGCTCGAGGGGTTGGAGCGAGTCGCTCGGATCGTCCGCTCGATGAAGGAGTTCTCGCACGCGGGCTCGAACGAGATGGCGCCCGTCGATCTCAACCGCGCGATCCAGAGCACGCTGACGGTAGCGACCAACGAGTACAAGTACGTGGCCGACGTGCAGACCGCTCTCGGCGACATCCCCGCCGTCACCTGTCACATCAACGACATCAACCAGGTGGTGCTGAACCTGGTGGTCAACGCCGCGCACGCCATCGGCGACACGGTCAAGGACACCGGCCGGCGCGGGTTGATCCGGGTGGGCACGGAGCAGCGAGACGACGACGTCATCATCTCGGTCAGCGACGACGGCTGTGGCATCCCCGACGAGATACGCTCGCGGATATTCGATCCCTTCTTCACGACCAAGGAGGTCGGACGCGGGACCGGCCAGGGCCTTGCGATCGCCCGCACGATCATCCGCGAGAAGCACGCCGGCGACCTGACATTCGAGACGGGCGTGGGCGCCGGCACGACGTTCTTCGTGCGATTGCCGATCGCGGGGAAATCGGCATGAGCGCGCCGCGCGGCGCCGAACCGGCGGCCCGGCCGTCGAACACGCGGCCCGGACGCCGTGCCCTCGGCGTCGCGATGTTGTCGATCTGGGCCGTGGCGGTCCTCGTCGTGGGCGCAGCGCTCATGGCGCCTCACGTGGTCGCCCTCCCGGTCCCGGCGCCTGACGCCAGGCTCGCGCTCGCGATGCGCAGCCTCCCCGGGGCGACCGCCGGACGCTGGAGCGCTCTGCACGTTCTCTACGAGGGGTGCGGCTGCTCCGCGCGGGTCTTGGCCCACCTGATGGCGCGGCGCGCCCGCACCGATCTGAACGAGCAGGTGCTGTTCGTGCGCGACGCGCCGCACGCCGACCCGGGTGTCGAAATGACCGCGGTTCGCGCGCGGGGCGCCGGCTTCGGCTTCGAGAGCGTCACGCCGGGGGAGCTGGAGCAGCGCTATCAGATCGAAGCGGTGCCGTTGCTCGTGTTGGCAGACGCCGCGGGACACATTCGCTACTCGGGCGGCTACACCGACAAGAGCGGCGCCGTCGAGGTCGACGACGTCCCCATCATCGACGGCGTGCGGTCCGGCCGCTCCGTCGAAGCGCGGCCAGTCTTCGGTTGTGCGGTCAGCAGCCGCATGCAGGAAGCGATCGATCCATTGCGAATCAAGTACTCCAGGAGGAATGAGCGATGAAGAGGGTTCTCTCGTACCTGGCGCTGCCGGCCGAGATCTCGGACTTCGAGCGCCAGTACCTGGCACGTCTGAACCGGATTGCGCTGGTGTTCTTTGCGTGCCACCTCCCGCTCTTCGTCTGCGTCGCGCTGCTGGCCGGCACCAGCATCGTGCAGACCTTGATCCTGACGCCCCTGGTGCTGGTCGGGCCCTTCATCGCATCCCGAACGATGACCAACCCGCGCCACCTGTCGGTCGTGTTCGGGTTCACGGCGATGTGCATGGGCGGGCTGCTGGTTCACTTCGGCAAGGGGCCGATGCAGATCGAGATGCACTTCTACTTCTTCACGCTCATCGCCCTGCTGGCGGTCTTCGGTAACCCGATGGCGATCGTCACGGCGGCCATCACGGTGGCACTGCATCATCTCGTGCTCTTCCTGATCCTGCCCAGCAGCGTTTTCAACTACCGGGCCTCGTTGTGGGCCGTGGGCGTGCATGCCGCCTTCGTGGTGCTCGAGTCGGTGGCGGCCTGCTTCGTCGCGCGGAGCTTCTTCGACAACGTCATCGGTCTGGAGAAGATCGTGAAAAAGCGCACCGACGATCTGCGCCTGGTGCTCGACAACGTGGGACAGGGGTTTCTCACGATCAACCTCGACGGGTCGCTGTTACCCGAGCGATCGGCGATCGTCGACACTTGGTTCGGACCGTTCGTGCCTGGCAAGGTCATCTGGGAGTACGTCGCCGGGCTGGAGGCGGGCGTGCCGGAGTGGTTCCACCTCGGATGGGAGTCGGTCGTCGAGGACGTGCTGCCGCTGGACGTGGCGATCGGGCAGCTCCCGAGGCGGTGGAAGATCGGTCCGCGCTCGTTCTCGCTCGATTATCGGCCGGTCCTGGCTGACGGCAAGCTCTCCAAGATGGTGCTGGTGATCTCGGACATCACCGCGGAGCTGGAACGCGAGCGGTTCGAGGCGGAGCAACGCGACTTCCTGCGGGCCTTCGAGCAGATTGCAAAGGACAAGAAGGGCTTTCAGGGTTTCTTCGCCGAGGGTAGCGAGATCGTTTCGAGGATCATCGGCGCCGAGGGCGGTGGGAGCGAGCTGCGGCGTCAGGTCCACACGCTCAAGGGAAACTGCGCCCTCTTCGGCCTGTCTCGCCTCGCGGCGTTTTGCCACGACCTGGAATCGGGCATGGCCGAGGAGAACGGCGCCATCAGCACGGCGGATCGCGCGCGTCTCGGCGAAATGTGGGGGACCTTCGGGGCTCAACTGCGGGCGCTCGTGGGCCGAGAGCACACCAGCCTGGTCGAAGTGGAGCGCGCCGAGTACGCGTCGATCCTGGCCGCGCTGGCCGGCGACGTCGCGCGCGAGGAGATTGCCTGGCGCATCCGGTCGTGGGAGTTCGAGGCTGCCGATCGGAGCCTGTCGCGCTTGGCGGACCAGGCGCGCGCCATTGCGGGGCGGCTCGGCAAACCGGCGCCCACGATCGCGATCGAGGCAAACGGCGTGCATCTGCTGCCGGAACGGTGGGCCGAGTTCTGGTCGGCCTTCACGCACGCGGTCCGCAACGCCGTCGACCATGGGCTCGAGACGCCGGAGGAGCGTGCTTCGGCAGGGAAGCCGGCGAAAGGAGCGCTTCAACTACGCACGTCGCTGGAGAACGACGATTTCACGATCGAGATCAGCGACGACGGGCGTGGGATTGACTGGCAACTGCTTCGCCAGCGCGCCTCGACCATGGGACTTCCCTGCGCCACCGAGCACGACCTCATCGAGGCGATGTTTCACGACGGCGTGACCACGAGGTGCCAGGTTTCCGAGTTTTCCGGCCGTGGCATCGGCATGGGCGCGGTGCGAGCGGTCTGCGAGCGCATGGGAGGCGCGGTGCATGTTGCCAGCACATCCGGCGCGGGGACGACGGTCCGGTTCTTCTGGAAGGATATGCTGCGGCGGATGGATCCGATCGTTCTCGGACCGCGTTTCCCGGCGGTGGCGCTCGCTCAGGGCGCGGCGCCGATCGCGAACTCGGTGGCGGCGGCGGTGGCGCCGTTGGAGGCGTCGGCGGTGATGCGCACGTAGCGCGCCTCCGTTGGTGTGAAGTAGGCGGTCTTCATCTTGGCGTCGGCCGGCCAGGTGCCGGTGGTGACGGTCGTGAAGGTCGTGCCGTCGATGCTGACGTCGATCTCGTAGTCGGTGATCGCGCCGTCGGCGCTCGGCCCCACGCTATTTACGTTGCGTGGCAGGTAGTTGACCAGGCTGACGTCGGGATACGACTGGCCGAGGTCAATGGTGATCGATTGCGGCAGAGGATCCGTCGTCTCCCAGATCGTGTAGAGGTAAAAGTCGTTGTAGCCGTCGATCGCATTGCCGGGAAGGAGGCCGCTGGTGGCGGTGGCGGCGACCGGATCGTACGGCCGCAGGATCTGTGGCCCCTGCGGGGGCAGCGGCGGGCGCGTCGTGTCGGGGCTCCAGTTCATGCCGACGTCGGCGAGGGTGTTCACGATCGCGTCGTCGAGCAGACCGTCGCGGTTGGGCGGACAGTTGAGCAGGAAGTTGCCCCAGCGCGGCTCGATGACCTGGAGGTGGTTGGCGATGATCTTGGTGGTCGTCATCAGCCCGCCGATGGTGGGCGACCAGAACCAGTCGTTGCCGCCCATCGCGTTGATCTTCTGCATCTGGGTCGCGGGGAAGGTGTTGTCCTCGGGCACGAAGGCATTGCCCTCCGCCTCCTCGACGCCGACGAGATCGTTTTCATAGGGGCTCGAAAGGTGGGTGTTGTCGAGCATCAGGCAATCGGGCTGCAGCGACTTCACCAGTCGCCGGATCTCTGCGTAGTCGACGTTGCGGTGTCCCATCTTCCAGCTCCAGCCGTCGAAGATCAGCAGCGGGATCGGCCCATAGTTGGTGAGCAGCTCGGTGAGCTGAGTCTCGATGTATTGCATCTGATCGGCGGTCGCGGCGGCCTTTGCACCCTTGGTGCCGAGGCCTTCGGTGGCGTCCCAGATCGAGTAATAGAGGCCCGGGAGCAGCCCATGCGCGCGGAACGCGTCGACGTAGGCGCGCACCACGTCTCCCTGTCCGTTCATCCAGGGGATGTTGCCCACGTTAAACGTGCTCGCCTGGCTGGGCCAGAGCGCGAAGCCGTCATGGTGGCGCGTGGTCAGCACGCCGTAGGCCATGTGCGCGGCGACGGCGGCGTCGGCCCACTGGTTGGGGTCGAGCTTGGTCGGGTTGAACTGGGTAATGTCGAGGTTCGGCTGCGCCCAGGTCCCCGTATACGTGAGGATCCCGAAGTGAATGAACATCCCGAAGCGCAGCTCGGTGTACGCGCGCTGCAGGTCCTCGAGGTGCGTGCTGAAGGTCGGGACATCGGGACCGGCGTCGACGATGGTTTGCACGTCGCTTCCAGCGTCGATGACCGCCGCGGGAGAGGACGAGCTCTTGCAACCGGTGGCCGCGACCATGGCAAGGAGGATCACGGCGGCGCGCAAATCGGAGGTCCTTCGGATCACCCGCGGCATTCTGGCACGGCGTAGGGCGAAGACTGGGAAGAAGCTTCACGAATTGGGTGTGTGACGCGCGCTCTCGTCGTTTTTTCTGATCGATTCAGTCGTCTTCACCAACCTCGACGATTACACGCAGTGGATGGCCAAGCCGCATTTCTTCACCACGCCGGGCGCGAGCGTGACCGTCGATCTCGCCAAGACCTTTGCGGGCTACACGAGCGGCCCGAATTATTCTTCGTCGGCGGCCATGAACGGGACGGTGTCGATCTCGGGCACCACGGCGACCTTCAAGGCCGGCGCGTGCGGGATGGCCTCGTGGAACCTGACCGTGAAAGACAGCGCGGGGAGCACCAAGACCAGGCAGATGGTCGCGTTCATCGACATCGTCGGGGGAGCGGCCTGCCCGTAAGGACGTGGCGCGCGGCGGGCCTCGCACTCTTGACGCCGCGGTAGCGCGGAAATCATGTAGTTTCGGCCATTTACGAACGCGCTTGACGCCACCGGGCTCGAAACGTATCTTTACATCGCAATTAGCGGATGTCATGAACCTCGGCGAGTACACCGACGCGCTGGCCCTCTTCGCGGATGAGAACCGCATGCGGCTCTGCGCGCTCCTGCGCGACAAGGAGCTGTGCGTGACCGATCTGGTCAAGGTCACCGGTATCGCGCAGTCGCGGGTGTCGACGCACCTCGGCCGTTTGCGCGAGGCCGGTTTCGTGCGCGATCGGCGCAACGGACCGCAGTCGTTCTACGCGCTCGAGGTGCAGTCGCTGCCGGTCGCGGTGCGCGCCTGCCTCGACGAGGCGGCCGGGTCGGGCGACCCGACGCTAGAAGGCGACAAGAAGCGGCTAAAGGACCTGGAGGCGGAGCGGCGCGGTCCCGATCCCGAGACGCTCGGCGACGATCTGCAACGCGACTACTCGCCGGGGCGTACCTGGCAGTCGCTGGTCGCGGGGACAGCGGCGCTGTTGCAGCTTGGCGAAGTGCTCGACGTCGGCTCGGGCGACGGCGCGGCGGCGGCGACAATCGCGCCCTACTGCCGGTCACTCACCTGCATCGACGTGAGCGAGCGCCTGATCGAAACGGCGCGCGAGCGGCTGGCGCGGCACGACAACGTGCAGACGCGCGTCGCGGACGCGCACGACCTGCCGTTCGAAAACGCGTCCTTCGACGCCGTTCTGGTGTTTCACACACTGACCTTCGCCGAGCACCCCACGCGCGTGCTGGCCGAGTGCGCGCGCGTGTTGCGGCCGGGCGGACGGCTCGTCGTGCTGTGCCTCGACGAGCATCAACAGTCCGAGGTCACCGCCCGCTACGGCGAGCGGCATCCGGGGTTTTCACCGCGCACCGTCCGCGGCATGCTGTCGCGCGCCGGCCTGAACGTCGTCTCCGCCAAGGTCGCTTCGCGCGATGTCAAGAAGCCGCATCTGCAGGTGGTGCTGGCGATCGCGGAAAAGCCCGCTGCCTCTTGAGAGACCGATGAAACACGAACACCACGACCATCCGCTCGCGCAGCTGCTCACCAGGCGCATCGCCATCATCGACGGTGCAATGGGCACGACCATCCGCACGTACGGCATGCAAGAGGCCGACATGCGCGGAAGCCGATTCAAGGACGCGCCCAAGGATCTGCTCAACAACAGCGACCTGTTCTCGCTGACGCAGCCGAAGATGATCGGCGACATCCACCGCCGCTTTCTCGAGGCCGGCGCCGACATCATCGAGACCAACACCTTCGGCGCGACCAGCATCGCGCAGAGCGAGTTCTTCGTCGAGGACCCGCGTGAGCACGGCGGGCGGAAGGATCCGGCCTTCTACCAGAAGATCATCGAGGACCGATCTCTCAATGATCTGGCGTGGGAGATCAACGAGCAGTCGGCGCGCCAGTGCCGTGAATGGGCCGACCGCGTCGGCAACGCCGACGGCAAGCAGCGCTTCGTGGCGGGCGTGGTCGGGCCGCTCACGGTCTCGTTGACGAATTCACCCGATGCCGAGGATCCCGGGTTCCGCGTCGTGACGTTCGACCAGGTCAAGGCGGCTTACATCCACCAGGTGCGCGCGCTGATCGCGGGCGGCTCCGACGTGCTGCTGGTCGAGACGATCTTCGACTCGCTGAATGCCAAGGCGGCGCTGGTCGCCATTCAAGAAGTCTTCGAGCAGGACGGAAAGTCATTGCCGATCATGATTTCCGCGGCGGTGGGGCGCGGTGGCGAGACGATGATCTCGGCGCAAACCGTCGAGGCGCTGTGGAACGCCGTCTCGCACGTGAGGCCGCTGAGCATCGGGCTCAACTGCTCGCTCGGTCCGGATCTGATGTATCCGTTCCTGGTCGAGCTGGCGGCGAAGTCGAGCGCGGCGATCTCCTGCTACCCGAACGCGGGGCTGCCCAACCCGCTGTCGCCCACCGGCTTCGATCTCGAGCCGGCCGACATGGCCCGTTTCCTGGGCCAGTTCGCCGACGGCGGCCTGGTGAACATCGCCGGCGGTTGCTGCGGCAACACGCCCGAGCACATCGCGGCGATCGCGCGCGCGCTGGCCGACCGGCCGCCGCGGCACATCGTCGCCGCGCCGCCGGTGCCCGCGTCGCCGGCTGGCTCGGTTTCGACGGAGGCGCCGCGCCCGCTGCGCCTGTCCGGCTCGCAGCCGTTCACGCAGCAGATTGGCTCCTTCATCATGATCGGCGAGCGCACCAACGTGGCCGGCTCGCCGAAGTTCGCGAAGCTGATCAAGGACGGCAAGTACGAGGAGGCCGTCGCTGTCGCGCGGCAGCAGGTCGAGAGCGGCGCCAACGTCATCGACATCTGCATGGACGAGGGGATGATCGACGGCGTCGCGGCGATGTCGCGTTTCGTGTCGCTGCTGGCCAGCGAGCCCGAGGTGGCTAAGGTCCCCTTCATGATCGATTCGTCGAAGTGGGAGGTGATCGAGGCGGGGATCCGCGGGCTGCAGGGCAAGGGCATCGTCAACTCGATCTCGCTCAAGGAAGGCGAGGAGAAGTTCCGGCAGAACGCGCGCACCGTGCTGACGTACGGCGCGGCGGTCGTCGTGATGGCCTTCGACGAGCAAGGGCAGGCGGCGACGCTCGCCGACAAGATCCGGATCTGCGAGCGCGCCTATCGAATCCTGGTCGACCAGATCGGCTTTCCGCCCGAGGACATCATCTTCGACCCGAACGTCCTGACCGTCGCGACCGGCATCGAGGAGCACAACAACTACGCCGTCGACTTCATCGAGGCGACGCGCTGGATCAAGGCCAACCTGCCGCACGCCAAGGTGTCGGGCGGCGTGTCGAACGTCTCGTTCAGCTTCCGTGGCAACAACCGCGTGCGCGAGGCGATGCACGCGGCGTTCCTTTATCACGCGATCCGCGCCGGCATGGACATGGGCATCGTCAACGCCGGCATGCTCGAGGTCTACGAGGAGATTGATCCCGAGCTGCGCGACTTGATCGAAGACGTACTGTTGAACCGCCGGCCCGACGGCACCGAGCGCCTGGTCGACTTCGGCGAGAAGCTCAAGGCCGCTGCTGCCGGGCCCGCCGCCGCCGAGAAGAAGGAAGACGAATGGCGGCGCCTCTCCGTCGAGGAGCGGCTGTCGCACGCGCTGGTCAAGGGCATCGACACGTTCATCGACGCCGACACCGAGGAGGCGCGGCAGAAGGTGCAACGCCCGCTGCTGGTCATCGAGGGGCCGCTGATGGCGGGCATGAGCGTCGTCGGCGATCTGTTCGGCGCCGGCAAGATGTTCCTGCCGCAGGTCGTGAAGTCGGCGCGCGTGATGAAGAAGGCGGTCGCCTATCTGATGCCGTTCATGGAGGCGGAGAAGGCGGAGCGCGCGGCCGCGGGCGAGCTCGTGCGCACGCAGGGCAAGATCGTGCTCGCCACGGTCAAGGGCGACGTCCATGACATCGGCAAGAACATCGTCGGCGTGGTGCTCGCCTGCAACAACTACGAAGTCATCGACATGGGCGTGATGGTCCCGTGCGAGAAGATCCTCGAGCGGGCGCGCGCCGAGAAGGCCGACCTCATCGGCCTGTCGGGTCTGATCACGCCGTCGCTCGACGAGATGACCCACGTCGCGCGCGAGATGGAACGCCAGGGGTTCAAGCTGCCGCTGCTCATCGGCGGTGCGACCACCAGCAAGGCGCACACGGCGGTCAAGATCGCGCCCCACTACAGCGAGCCGGTGGTGCACGTGCTCGATGCGAGCCGCGCGGTGCCGGTCACGACCAGCCTGCTCAGCCCCGAGAACAAGCCGGCGTTCGTGGCGCAACATCGCACCGAATACGAAGAGCTGCGCCGCATTCACGGCACGCCCAGGACCAAGCTGCAGTCGCTGGAAACGGCGCGCGCCAATCGCACGCCGATCGAGTGGCGCGCCGCCGATCTGCCGAAACCGGCGTTTCTCGGCGCACACGTGCTCGACGACGTATCGCTGGCGACGCTGCGCCCGTACATCGACTGGACGCCGTTTTTTCACACCTGGGAGCTCAAAGGCGTCTACCCGCGCATCTTCGAGCACGAGAAGTACGGCGAGCAGGCGCGCATGATCTTCGCCGAAGGGAACGCACTGCTCGACCGCATCGTGAACGAGCGGCTGATTCGCGCGCGCGGCGTGTACGGTTTCTTCCGCGCCAACGCCATCGGCGACGACGTCGAGCTCTGCGACGTCGACGGGGCCCGGCGGCTCACGCGTTTCCATTTTCTGCGGCAGCAGGCGGCCAAGGAGGGGAGCGAGCCGTCGCGCTGCCTGGCTGACTTCATCGCGCCGAAGGAGACCGGCCTTCCCGATCACATCGGCGGGTTCGCCGTCACTACCGGCATCGGCCTCACGGAGCTGTGCGATCGTTTTCGGGCCGCGCACGACGACTACAACGCGATCATGGCCGAGGCGCTCGCCGATCGATTGGCCGAGGCGTTCGCTGAGTACCTGCACAAGCGGGTGCGCGAGGAGTGGGGTTACGGCCGCGGCGAGGATCTCACCAGCGAGCAGCTGATCCGCGAGGAGTACCGCGGCATCCGCCCGGCGGCCGGCTACCCCGCCTGCCCGGATCACACCGAGAAGGCGACGCTGTGGCACTTGCTCGACGTCGAACGCTCGACCGGCATGCGCCTGACCGAGTCGTTCGCGATGTGGCCGGGCTCGAGCGTCAGCGGTCTCTACTTTGCGCATCCGGCGGCCCGCTACTTCCCCGTCGGTAAGATCGGGCGCGACCAGATCGTGGACTACCACACGCGCAAGGGTATGACCGTCGAGGAGATCGAACGCTGGCTGGGCCCGAACCTGGGCTACGATCCCGCCGCCGAACCGCGCGAGCGCGCCGCCTGAGGGCGCTTGACCAGCGAGTGAAATCACACGATCAGAGAGAGAGAAGGAGAACAGAGATGCCCGAGATCAGCACTTTCAAGAAAGCCCCCGTCGTGAACGGCAAGCCCGACTACGTGGTCCGCGACCTTTCGCTCGCCGGCTTCGGACGCAAGGAGATCGACCTGGCGGAGACCGAGATGCCGGGCCTCATGGCGACGCGCGAGGAGTTCGCCAAGAGCAAGCCGCTTGCCGGCGCGCGCATCGCCGGCTCGCTACACATGACCATCCAGACGGCGGTCTTGATCGAGACGCTCGAGGCGCTGGGCGCCGACATCCGCTGGTGCTCGTGCAACATCTTCAGCACCCAGGATCACGCGGCCGCCGCCATCGCCGATCGCGGCGTGCCGGTGTTCGCCATCAAGGGCGAGACCCTGGAGGAGTACTGGGACTACACGTGGCGCGTTCTGCAGTGGTCCGACGGCAGTACGCCGAACCTGATCCTCGACGACGGCGGCGATCTCACGCTGCTCGTTCACCTCGGTGTGAAGGCCGAGAAGGACGCGTCGTTCCTCGACAAGGATCCGGGCCACGAAGAGGGCCGCGTCCTCTACGCGCTGGTCAAGCGAGCGATCAAGGAGCGGCCCGGCTTCTTCGCCCAGGCTGCCAAGAACATCAAGGGCGTCTCCGAAGAGACGACGACGGGCGTTCACCGCCTCTACCAGATGGCGCAGAAGAAGGAGCTCCTGTTCCCCGCCATCAACGTGAACGACTCGGTCACCAAGTCGAAGTTCGACAACCTCTACGGCTGTCGGCACTCCCTCCCCGACGGAATCATGCGTGCGACCGACGTGATGCTATCGGGCAAGGTCGTGGTCATCGCCGGCTACGGCGACGTTGGCAAAGGCTGCGCGCAGGCGATGAAGGGCCAGGGAGCCCGCGTGATCATCACCGAGATCGATCCCATCTGCGCGCTGCAGGCGGCAATGGAAGGGTACGAGGTCACGACCATGAACAAGGCCGTGTCGCGCGGTGACATCTTCGTCACCACGACCGGCAATGAGCACGTGATCACCGAGGAGCACATGAACGCGATGAAGCACCGCGCGATCGTGTGCAACATCGGTCACTTCGACTCCGAGATCGAGATCGCCAAGATCAAGAAGCACAATTGGGTCGAGGTGAAGCCCCAGGTGCACGAGGTGATCTGGCCCGACGGCAAGTCAATCATCGTGCTCGCCGAGGGTCGTCTCGTGAACCTCGGGTGCGCCACCGGCCACCCGAGCTTCGTGATGAGCAACTCGTTTACCAACCAGACCATCGCGCAGATCGATCTCTGGTTGGCGTCGCAGCGCAAACCCACGCTGTCCGGCGTCGCCGGCTACGAGCCGGGACGCGTGTACACGCTGCCCAAGAAACTCGACGAGAAGGTGGCGCGCCTGCACCTCGCGAAGCTGGGCGTGGAGCTCGAGGTGCTCAGCGATCGCCAGGCCAGTTACCTCGGCATCCCGAAGGAAGGCCCGTACAAGGCCGACCACTACCGCTATTGATCGCGCGGAAAGCGCGTCAGAAGTGCGGTAGCGCCGTGCGCTGGAGCGCCGCCGCGATCAGCGTGGCGGCGTAGGCGCGGTCGACGGCTGCCGGCGTGGTGAAGGTCATGCCACGCCGCCAGCTGTCGGGCGCTTCCGGGTGAACGCCCGCGAGGATCGCCCATCCTCGCCCGACGAAGCCCTCGACGATCGCCGGCTTGCCGTCGGGATACCTGGCGACGACGTCCCCCCATCCGGACAGCTCGGGACCGTCCTCCCAGTACTGATCGAGCGGCGGCTCGTGCGGGCGGGCGAGCGCCACGGTGTCCCTGTGGATGCCGCGATTCACGTCGGCGTAGAACCCGAAACGAATGCCTCCGGTGAGATTGAATCCGTTGTAGTCGGGCGAGTCGGCGGCCATGAGCGCGCCGCCGCAGATGCCGAGATAGCCAAGGCCCCTTTGCACGGCGCTCCGGATCTTCGCGCCCGTCGCCGCTTTCAGATTCTTGCCCATGACCATGAAGTCGCCGCCGGGGATGATGAGCAGTCGGTGCGCGGCCAGCTCCGCCTCGCTCATCCCGTCGAGCCTCCACGAACCTGTCGTCTCGTAGGCGAGCCCACTCTCGTCGAGAAGGCTCTCGATTGCGGCGACGTCGCCGCGAGAGGTGCCTCTTCCGTCGAAGAGCAGGACTGGCGTCGGCGCGCCGCGGCGGTGGCTGCAACCGATCGACGATGCGGTGACGAGGATCAATCGAATCGCCGTCCATTTTCGGTGGCGCCGATGCACTATCCCTCCATGGGCGACGTCGAGGTTTCGATTCAAAAGGTTTCACCAAGATTACTGGCAGCGGTCAACCGAAAGGTACCCTTCGGGCAGGTCGGCATCTTTGTGCGGCCGGCGCTCGATCAGGTGTGGGCTTTCTTGCGCGCGCAGTCCGGTCTGCGGACCGATGGTCACAACATCTTTCTATATGGCCACCCGAAACAGCGCGGGGAGCCCATGGACGTCGACTTCGGCGTCGAGGTCGTGCGCGACTTCGAAGCCACCGGTGAGATCAAGCCGGTGCGGACACCGGCGGGCGAGGTCGCGACGACCCTGCACATCGGGCCCTACGAAAAGATGCATCCCGCCCATCAAGCGATTCGCGACTGGATGGCCGCTAACCACCGCGAATCGGGGGGATGGTCGTGGGAGATCTACGGCGATTGGACGGAGGATCCTGCGAAGCTCGAAACGACGATCATGTATCTGCTGAAGTGACCGCTGCGCCTTGACCGCATGCGCGGCGCGCCCGGCAACGATCACGAAATCGTATCAGCCCTGATCCTGGTCATCGCGCAAGCCGTGAAAGGATCGTTTGCGGCCGTTGGTCGCATGTAAGGGCATGAGCAATCGAAGCGCCCCGGCGGTGATGATGGCGACGGCGTTGTTCGTTGCCGGTTCGACGGTCGCCTGCGTGAGCAGCGGTGGCGAGAGCGGCCCGACAATGACCGGCAGTGGCGGCGAGACCTCTGGTCGTGGCGGACGCCCGGGCAGCGGGGGCGGCCCGGGCAGCGGTGGTTCAACTGTCGGCGGCGCGGGCGGCAGCGGGGCAGGGGGCACCAGCCCGGATGCTGGGATCGACACCGGAACGCCGAGCGGCAGCGGTGGCCGTACGGTGACGACCGCCGATGCCGGCAGGGATCGCGGCGCGCCTGACGCCGGAACCACGGCCGACGCGCGTGGCGCCGCTGACAGCGGCACCGACGCCAGCCAGTCGCCAATCACCATCTGGCTGGCCGGCGATTCGACGGTGCAGACCTATGTCGCCGGCAACACGCAAGGCGACAACGGCACCACGCTGGAAGGGTGGGGCCAAGAGCTCGCGCCGTTCTTCAATACGCGCGTGATGGTCAACAACCAGGCCATCGGCGGGCGCAGCGTGGCGTTCTTCATGTGGGCCGTGCAGCGCGACAGCGCCGGCAACTATCTGTGTGTCGACGACCAGGGCAATCCCAACTATCAGCTTGACGCCAGCGGCAATCATCTCGATACGTCGCAATGGGCGACCATCAAGGCCGGCATCAAGCCCGGCGACTACTTACTGGCCCAGTTCGGCACCAACGACGAGACTCATACTTGCCCACGCTTCGTGAGCCTGCCGGACTTCGAGACCGACTTCGGCATCATGGCCGATGCCGTGCGCGCGCGCGGCGCCACACCGATCTTCGTGACGCCGATGAGCCACCGCATCTTCGTCGGCACCACGATCAGCAACACGCTGCTGCCGTACGCCAACGCCATGAAAGCCGAGGCGACGTTGAAAAACGTCGAAGTCGAGGATCTCAACCTGCGCAGCGTCGAGTACTTCAACATGGTGGGCAACACGTTCCTGGCGACCAATATCTTCGATACCGGCATCACCCACTTCATCAAGCCGGGCGCCATCAAGATGGCGGAGCTGATCACCGGCGAGATCCGCACGCACAAGGGCCCGCTGGCCGCCTATCTCAAGTAGCGCTGACCCGCTTCCGCTTCCGTAGTACGCTGAGGCGGTGCGCGCCCCGTCGATCTCTATCTCTAGCCTGGCCCTCTTCGCGACGTTGTGTGCCGCGCCGGTTGCCTCTCGGGCGATGGGCGTCCGGTACGAGCGGCGGTTGCTCGCGCGCTCCACCGATGGTGGCAGCGCGCTCTATGAGGTGCGCGGACGGGGACCGGAGGGCGGCGGCTCGCTGACCTATCGCATCGAGGGCAAGAAAGCGCGCAAAGGTCTCGAGTTCGTCGTCTCGTCGGACTTCAGCCCGGGCGGGAGCAGCCAGCCTCAACAGATCTCGGTGGCGACCTGCGAGGAGCGCCTGGACGCATTGAGCGGGGAGCTGGCCAAGCGCGGTATTCACGGCGTCGCCGTGAGCCCGGAGCGCTGCCGCAACCCGGATCGCGACGGCCTGGTGACCGTCGCAAAGGCTCTCTGATCCAGGCTGAGCCCTGCTCGAGTGGTCATCTCAGTCACCCCGGTCTGCGTGCCCGCTGCCGTTCAAGAGCTGCTGGGCTGCGGTGAGGTGATTCATGACGGTTGCTCTCTCCGATTGCAGCTCGGTCTTGAGTGACGCGTCCTGGGCATTGGGGATCAGCTGATCGTCGAGCAGCTGCAACACCATCGTGTGGGTGGTGACTTGCGACAAGACGTACGTCGCGTCGAACCCGCCCGGCGGTGTTGAAATGAGGGCGCTCAGCGTTCGCGATGCCTCCGCAGACAGCATCTGTCGGACGGCACTGCCGGCGACGGTGATGCTGTCCTGCCGGACGATCTTGACGAGATTGCTGCTGGCCGCCTTGTGGTCGGTCACCATCATCGTCGCGAAGGTCGTCACCGTCGCGTTCGCCGAGTCAGCGAGCGCGATCAAGGCGGCGCTCACTTCGCCGGTGTTGGCCTGGAGCATGACGCCTGCGATCTGCCCGTCCGACATGCCCCGGCCGGCGTCGCTGGACGCTCCATCCACGGTGCTGCCAGCCGCACCTGCGCCGCCGATCCCGCCAGCCCAACCGTGACCGCCACTTCTCGCCGCGCTCCCGTCGTTCTTGCTGCTGCTGCTCCCACAACCAACGCACCAGCCCCAAGCCGCCATCGACGCCAGCACCGCAAACGATCTCGACCATGCGTCGTTTCGCACGTTCGACCTCCGCCGCTCCACGGTAGGTCGGCGCGACTACAGCTCAAGTCGGGCGCGCACGGTAACGCGAGATGCTGCTCCATGAGCGCGAGTCTGCGCCGGTAACGTTCGGACCGTGTCTCGAGTCCGGGCCGTGACACGGGCGGCGCCGAGACGCCGTGCGATGCGGGCGTCGAACTTGCTTTCACCGATGGAGCGGCATGCTGACCATTCTCAACGTCGCCTATCCGCTGGCCTCGGTCGATGACGATCCGGTCGGGGGAGCCGCGCATGATTGAAGCGCCCGATCTTTCAGAGCAGCGGTTCGTCGCGCTGATTCCGGTGTCGATCCGCCCCGGCCGCGCCGAGGATCTGCCGGCACTCGAGTGGTGCGGCGCCTATCGCGAGCATCGCGAGCTTCTCGCGCGGACCTTCGCCGCGACGGAGCGCGGCACGCAGCTCATGTGGGTCGCCGATCTGGGTGGGTTTCCCGTGGGGCAGATCTGGGCAGATCTCGAGCGCGATCGCTTGTGGGCGGCGCGGGTCTTCCCGGCGCTGCGCGGGCGCGGTATCGGATCGCGCCTGGCGCGTGTCGCGGAGCACGCCCTCCACGCGCGCGGGCGTTCGGCCGCCTCCGTCTCAGTCGAGATGGGCAACACGGCCGCGCTTCACTTCTGGATGCGCGAGGGGTATCGCGTCGCCGGTCTCGTTTGCGAGGAGTGGAGCCATGTGACGCCCGACGGCATGCGCGTCGAGGTGCTGTCCAGCTTGCAGCGGCTCGAGAAGGATCTGACGGAGGCATCGCCTGGAGCCGCGAGCGTGTTAGATAGTGCCGATGATTTCGTCGACAAGCCCCAAGAAACGCTCATTGATGCCGTCCAGCAAGTTGCGCCGCGCCCTGCGGGGCCATGGGCATCGGCTGTCGCCGGTTGTCCAGATCGGGAAGGCCGGCGTCACGGAGGGCGTCGTCAAACAAGTGGCGCAGGCCCTGGCGGACCACGAGCTCATCAAGCTGCGTGTCGACGCGGACTCGCCGGCAGATCGCTTCGCCGTCGCCGATGATCTGTCGACGCGACCTGGCGTCAGCGTCGTGCAGATCCTCGGGGGAACAATCTTGCTCTACAAGCGCGACCCCCATCGGCCCCGCTACGAAGGCGAGCGCGCGCAGGCGCGCGAGGCAACGGGGAAGGGCGCCCGCGCCGCCTCCGGCCACTGACCGCCGCGTTCGCTTCGCCATGCGAGCTTTGGGCGGATCCGGACTCAAAGAGAGCGTTCCCCCAACGTCACGACAAGGAGACGCGGCATGAAGACCAGAGGCGGATTCAGCATGAATGTCGGAATTCTTTTGATGGCGATCGCAAGCACCGGAGCCTCCGCTTGCATCGGCGGCCAAGAAGACAAGGAGACAGGGCAGGAGACAGCCGAGCAGACCCAGGCCCGCGAGTCTGCGGTGCTGGGCGTGGACCAGTTCCTCTATTTTCGATCCAACGCCACCGGCTGGGGCGTCGACGAGGGCACCCTCTTGTCCTCGTTCGGGGGCGGCGCCTTTGCCCGCACCTACAACGTGACGCAGGACTGGATGATCAGCGACGCCGATACCGCGATCGTCACGGAGACCAACGAGCTCGACGGCTGGGGTACCGTCCAGATCTTCTCCGGCGCGCCCGGCGGGCTCGTCGTACCGGGAAAGGCGACGCTCACGCCGCAGGCGCCCGGTGGCGACGCGCACTTCAAGGTGAAATACGGTGTGCTCGGCCTGCACCGCGTGATCGTCGCCGCATCGGCAACGCCACCTTTCATCCAGATCGATTCCGCCGCCTCCGCGTGCGCGGGTGTCTGCCCGTCGGGTCTGGTCTGCACGCTGCAGTCGAACGGCATCCCCACCTGCTCGGAGTCGGCGCCCGGCGGGCCTTGACCGCCGGTGGATGGGCTATTCCGGACCCGGTGGCCGCAGCGCCCGCTGCGACCGCCAGCGAACATCACAGGTTGACGATGGACAATACCAAGTCGAGGACCATCGAGCTCGGATACGTGGGCGCGTAGTAGTACCCAAAATTGTTATCGGTGTAGTCGGTCGGATCGATCCCGGTCAAGAACATCCCCGGCGGCAGATCGAAATAGGCGCCCGCCTCAGGGAGCCCAGGGAAGTTCTGGAGTGTCGATTGCTCCGCTCCCCGGGGCGGGATGGTCTCGGTTTGAGAATCGACGCGATGGACGCACTGGATGTACCCGAAGATCGCCGACGACACGATGTCCGTGTCCGCGCATCTGGTCGTATACGAGCAGAAACCACCCTGATCACACGTGTACTGGACGATCGAGTATGGGTAGGTGCTGTTGGCCAGGTTTCGCACCGGGATGCCCGGCAGGTGCGTGCACAGATAGCCCGCCATTCCGTGTTGCATCTGGCGTACGGAGATCATCCCGAAGTCGCGGGGACACTGCATGAGGGTGCTCTGCACGCCGTAGACGTAGGGTTGAATGGCCGTCCAGAACCCGTCGGAAATACCGCGCCAGTTGTTGGTCCAGCCTCCCACGTCCACCGTCACGCTGAAATTGTGCGACGAATCGTAGAGGAGGGTGGGGTTGCTGGTGCCGGCATCCTGGAGCACCGAGACCAGGCTAGCCGCCGCCCGCTGGACCGCCTGTACCGCCGGATCGGTCTGAAAGTATGCCGCCGCCAGCGTGGTTGTCGTTCCGAACGGTCCGCCCGTTGCCGACGCCGTGACCCACTTGCCGAGTTGACTGGTGGTCGTTGAATCCGTGAGGTTCGGATTGTTCAAGATCGTGCCGCCAATCATGTCGTAGTCGATCTGTAAACCGGTCTGCGCCCAGCTGATGAAGTCCTGCTCGAGCTGCGCCTGTGAGCTTGGGGATCCCCAGGTCTGGCCCGCGAGGTGGACCGAGAGATAGATCGGCAACAGAGACGCGAAGACCGGGCCCAGGATGTGCGCATAGCGAACATCATTCCCGATCGTCAAATATCCCTCGAGCTCCGTGAGCGAGGCGTGTGCCTCCGAATCGACTTGCTGATAGAGCGCATTACCCGGACCGCCCGATACCGCGTCCTTGTAGTCGGAGAGCGCCGTGTTGGCGTGAGCCCACGCGGTCGCCGAATTCGAATCGATCGTCAGTGTCTGGATCTGGGCAACGGCGTCTGCGATCAGTTGGGCAGTTGTCGGTTCCGGCTGAAGAAACCCCTGGCCAGCCTTGTATGCGTCGTACAGCCCCTTGACGAAGTCGTACGCCTGCTTTGCATCTGAAGCCGCCTCGGCGAGTGATAGTTGCGCCTCGGCGCGACGCGAGGCCGCTGTCATGAGGCCGATCGATACCATCGCAGTCAATGCGTATCGCGGCCCCGAGCGTGATGTGGACGTCATGACGTGGCCTCTCGGAACGTGATCGTGTTGTTACTGATGTGCGTTGTCATCGCCAAAAGCCTCCTGCGCTCAGGCTGATTTCGGAAAGCCCGGTCAATGGTGGAACTATGGTTGCGTTGACCGGCGACCGAAATACCGATCAATCACCCGCAGACGTGGGGCCGCAACCCTCGATGCCGTATCGAGCACGACACCGGCATCGAGGAGGGCCGGTGAATGGAAGGCGCACAATCAATTTTGGATCTGCAACGACCAGATCGTGTTGTTGCCGCACGAGCCCGAAGGATCTTCGAACGAGATCCCGAGTCTCTTGCCGGACAAATACGCCGCCATGGCGATTGAATACCAAACCTTGACGTCGTCGATGCTTGCCGTATGACACGTTCCACCTGGGTTGGTGTAGTACTGCACGCCGTCGCAGAGCACGTCCAGCCGACCGGGGTCATAGAAGACCGAGGTGACGGTGCAGCTCGGCGTAGTACCCGCTTTCGCCCGTCCGCCGAGTAGAACCAGCGCCAGGGCGAGAGAGACACCGATGACGGACAAGGGTTTGATTCCTAGCTTCATGTCGTAGCTCCTTTCGATTGAGTGCGGTTGTACGGGTAGCGAACACTGGATGAACCTCCATCCAGAGGTGCGCCATAGCGGCGTAATCAAGAACGGTCGGGGGTGCGCAACGAGCGGCCGGCGGCACCTACCCCATCATTGACAATGTCGAAGCACCATCAAGCCTCGCAAAGCCCCTCCACACATCACTCGCGCTCGAGTTGCGGGGGGGATAGATAAGAATCGGTCGATGTCACGTCAAGAGGGTTATTTAGAGAGAACGTCGGTGTCGTTTGAGCGGTGACTTCAATGCGACAGAGAACATTGGATGGTGTGAGCCAAATCGCATGCAGTCTCTCGGCGCGGGTATTACCGTAGAACCATGAGCATGTGGTGCGAATGGCAGCGAGTGCTTGGCTGTCTCATCGCCGGCCTCGCAGTCCTAGGTTGTACGAACGGTGATGATGGTGCGGCGTATCGGCTTGGGGCGCAGGCCGGGCAGCTGAAGGCGGTCACTGCGACCGACTCTGGGTTCGTCGCCGTCGGGTATGACTCTCACGATGCGCTGGTGCTGTCCTCGGCGGATGCCATGACCTGGACGCGAGTGAGCCTGCCGGCAGCCGGGAACGTCGGTCTCGTCGAGAGCTTTCTGTTCGATGTCGCCGCCGGCAACGGCATCGTGGTGGCTGTCGGGAACGACGCCGCGGCAAATGGCTTTCTCGCGCGGCGTTCGCCCCAGGGCGAGTGGAGCGTCGCGCGCACGATGAGCGCCTACGCTCATGTAATCTTCGGCAACGGCATCTTTGTCAGCTCCGGTGTCGTAGCCAACGCCGCCTCACGCGACGGCATCAGCTGGACCCCGACAGCGGGAGGATCATCGATCGCGTTCGACGGGGATCAGTTCATCGCACTGGACCCGCTTCTCCCGGCCACGCCCGGGGGCCAACCGTCACTCCTCGCCGGCTACTACGCGACGTCGGACGATGGGTTCGCCTGGTCCGACCCGCTGCCCACACCTCATGGTCTCTCGCGATGGGACGCGCTCGCTCGCGTCGGTCCACAAGTCCTGGGATTCGCGGGCTCCACCGATCCATTGTTGAAAGAGGCGCAGGTCGCCGGTACCGCGGGTCAGTCTCTGGCCGACCTCGAGGTGACGAAGACCGCCCTTACCGACGGCGGGATGTCGGGCATCGCGAGCGATGGGGTTCGTTTCGTCGTTGTCGCATCAATCGCGACCCTGTGGACGACGTCGCTCCCGATCGGTTCCTCCTCACTCTGGACCTCGTTCGACGCCGCGGGGCGCGGTGTCGCGATCGCGGGCATCGCCTTTGGCAGCTCTACCTACGTCGCCGTGGGTCTGCGCGCCAGCGCGACAGACCCCTTTCCTGCGGTGTTGACCAGCACCGACGCCGTTAGCTGGCAAGACTGATCACCCGACTATGGCGGCGGCGGCGCCGTCGAACGCGGGTCGCCCGGCTCGACCGGTGTGAAATGGACTGTCGACAAGACGACCGGACGGCCGTTCCATTCGAGCGCCGAGCTCGAATCGAGCCGCATCTCGTGCGAGCACATGACTCCGGGCGCGACGTACTGGACGGTGAAAGGCTCGGTCGTCCCACCCGGGACCGACACCGGCTGGCTGTCTTCGGCGTTCAAGAACCGAGGTGCGATCGGACCCGGCGCGAGCAGCATCAGCCGTTCGGGGTGAACGGTGACCGGCTCGGGCGTTGGATTTCCAACTTCGATCGCGAGGGTCGCTTCGAGGGAGGGCGATCCGGTAGCGCCGGCCGGGCGAACCTCGGCGCACCTCTGGCCGACGACGGCCAGCGAAATCCCCTCGTCGGAGAGCGTCGCGCCACTGCTGCGCGCAGGCGGCAACATCTTCGCGCACCCCGCGCCCAGGACAAGGACCACCAGCAAGTGAGTGGGAGCAACGAGCGAGCAGGATGCCGCCGACATGTCGAGCGGGAACGTGCCATATCAAGAACGATTATCAAAGTCACTTTCGATTGCGGACATCCGTTCGAGGCGGCGGGCTGGCAGCAGGAGCCGCCGCCTCGGAGACGTCACACCGCCTGGCGTTCGGCCACCACCTCGATTCCCGCCGGCGACGCCACCGGTTGTGGGCGGCGGGCGCGTACGCCGACGCCGCGGACGAGCACGTAAAACACCGGTGTCAGCGCCAGCCCGAAGAAGGTCACGCCCAGCATGCCCGCGAACACCGCGATGCCCATGGCGCGCCGGATCTCGGCGCCCGCGCCCGTCGAGACGACCAGCGGGATGACGCCCATGATGAAGGCGAACGACGTCATCAGGATCGGCCGCAGGCGAATGCGCGCCGCTTCCAGCGCCGCCTGGATGGGCGAGCGTCCCTGGTGCTCGAGCTCGCGCGCGAACTCGACGATCAGGATGGCGTTCTTGCAAGCGAGCCCGATCAGCACCAGGAACCCGACCTGCGTGAACACGTTGTTGTCGCCGTCGGTCAGCCAGATGCCGGCCGCCGCGCACAGCAGCGACATGGGCACGATCAGGATGACCGCCGCCGGCAGCGACCAGCTCTCGTACTGCGCCGCCAGCACCAGGAACACCAGCAGCACGCATAGCAGGAAGACCAGGCCGGTGGTGTTGCCCGCCAGCTGCTGCTGGTAGGTGAGGTCGGTCCACTCGAAGCTGATGCCGTTGGGCAGCGTCTCGCGCGCCAGGCGCTCCATGACCGCGACGGCCGCGCCGGAGCTGACGCCGGGCGCGGGGCCGCCGTTGATGTCGGCGGCGAGATAGGCGTTGTAGTGCATCTGCTGGTCGGGGCCGCGCGATTGCTTCACCTGCAACATCGATCCGAGCGGCACCATCGCGCCTGCGTCGTTGCGCACCTTGAGCTGCGCAATGCTCTCGGCGCTGGCGCGGAACAGCGAGTCAGCCTGCGCAATCACCTGGTAGGTTCGCCCGAAACGGTTGAAGTCGTTCACGTACTGCGAGCCCAGGTAGATCTGCATGGTGCGGAACAGCTCGGTCAGAGACAGCCCCGCCTGCTTGGCCTTTTCGCGGTCGACGTCGACGTCCAGTTGCGGAACGTCGATGCGGTAGCTCGAGAACACGCCCGCGAGCTGCGGCGTCTGATAGGCGCGCCCGATCAGCGCCTGCGTCGCCTTCGCCAGCTCCTGCTCGCCGAGGCCCGCGCGATCCTCGATCTCCATCTTGAACCCGCCCACGGTGCCGAGACCCATGACCGGCGGCGGCGGGAACACCGCGACGAACGCGTCCTGGATGCTCGCGAACTTGCGGTTGAGGGCGCCGGCGATCGCGGGTCCGTACAGCTCTTTGGTTTGGCGCTCCTCGAACGGCGTCAGCGCGAAGAAGATGATGCCCGCGTTGGAGGCGTTGACGAACCCGTTGATCGACAGGCCGGGGAACTGGACGGCGCCGGCGATGCCCGGCTGCTTGAGGCCGATCTCCGCCATCTTGCGCACCACCTCGGTCGTGCGGTCCAGCGTGGACGCGTCGGGCAGCTGGGCGAAGGCGACCAGGTAGCGCTTGTCCTGCGTCGGCACGAAGCCGCTCGGCAAGCGCGAGAACCCGAACGCGGTGACCGCGAGCAGCCCGCCGTACACCAGCAGCACCAGGCCGCGGCGTTTGATGATGCGGCCCGCGGTGCGACCGTAGCTTTCAGACGCGCGCCCGAACAGGCGGTTGAAGCGGCGGAACAGCCACCCGAACAGGAAGTCGAGCACGCGGGTCATCCGGTCAGGCGCGACGCCGTGCGGGCGCAGCAGGATCGCGCTCAGCGCCGGCGACAGCGTCAGCGAGTTGACCGCCGAGATGATCGTCGAGAACGCGATGGTCAGCGCGAACTGCCGGTAGAACTGTCCGGTCAGGCCGCTCACGAACGCCACCGGCACGAACACCGCGCACAAAACCAGCGCGATCGCGATGATGGGGCGGCTGACCTCTTCCATCGCCTTGTAGCTGGCCTCGCGCGGCGATAGCCCGGCGGCGATGTTGCGTTCGACGTTCTCGACCACGACGATGGCGTCGTCGACCACGATGCCGATGGCCAGCACCAGCCCGAACAGCGACAGCGTGTTGATCGAGAAGCCGAACGCCAGCAGCACCGCGAAGGTGCCAACGATCGACACCGGCACCGCGACCAGCGGGATGATCGACGCGCGCCAGGTCTGTAGAAAGAGCACCACCACGATCACCACCAGCAGGATCGCCTCGAACAGTGTCTTGGCGACCTCGGCGATGCCCTCGCGCACGTTGGTGGTCGGGTCGTAGACCACCTGGTACTCGATGCCCTGCGGGAAATTCTTCGAGAGCTGGTCCATGGTCTCGCGCACCGTGCTCGACACTTTGAGCGCGTTCGAGCCCGGCGCCTGGAAGATGCCCATGGCGACCGCGTCCTTGTTGTCGAGCATCGAACGCAGCGAGTAGCTGCCCGCCGCCAGCTCGACGCGCGCGACATCGCCGAGGCGCGTGATCTGACCGTCGGCCCCGGTCTTGATCACGATGCCGCGGAACTCCTCCTCCGTGGTCAGCCGGCCGCGCGCGTTGACGGTCAGCGTGAAGTCGACCGGGCGGTTCATGGGCATACCGCCCACGACGCCGGCCGCGACCTGCACGTTCTGGTCGCGGATGGCGTTGACCACGTCGGACGCCGACAGTCCACGCGCCGCGACCTTGTCGGGATCCAGCCAGACGCGCATGGCGTAGTCGCCAGCCCCGAAGATCACCACCTGGCCCACGCCAGGGATGCGCGCCAGCACGTCCTTCACTTGCAGCACGGCATAGTTGCGCAGGTACACCATGTCGTAACGGTTGTCGGGCGACACCAGGTGCACGACCATGGTGATGTTGGGCGAGCTCTTCACCGTGGTGACGCCGAGCTGCCGCACCTCCTCGGGCAGGCGCGGCAGCGCCTGGCTGACGCGGTTCTGCACCTGCACCTGCGCGAGGTCGACGTCGGTGCCGACGCGGAAGGTGACGGTCAACTGCAGCGCGCCGTCGGAGGTCGCCTGCGACGAGACGTAGAGCATGTTCTCGACGCCGTTGATCTGCTCCTCGAGCGGGGCGGCGACCGCTTCGGCGAGCACGCGCGGGTTGGCGCCCGGGTAGACTGCGCGCACGACGATCGAGGGCGGCACGACCTCCGGGTACTCGCTGACCGGCAGCGCGAAGATGGCGATGGCGCCCGCGATGAAGATGACGATCGAGACGGCGGCCGCGAAGATTGGCCGATCGATGAAGAAGCGAGAAAAACGCATGGTGGTGGCTCCTCGGGTTCCAGGGTTCAGGGCTGGGCGATGGCGGCGCCCGGTTCTTGCGCGTCGGCCAGCATGGGGACGGCGGTCGCGTTGACGCGCATGCCGGGCCGCACGCGCTGCAGGCCGTTGACCACGACCTTCTCGCCGGCCTTGAGCCCGCCGGAGACGACGCGGTAGCCGTCGACGAGCCGGCCGAGCTCGATGGCGCGATACTCGACGGTGCTGTCGGGTTTGACGACCAGTACGAACTTCTTGTCCTGGTCGGTGCCGATCGCGCGGTCGCTGACGACGGTCGCCTGATACGCGGCGCCGCCGACCAGCTTCAACCGCGCAAACAGCCCCGGCGCGAACAGGTGGTTCGGGTTGGGGAAGACGGCGCGCGCGCGCACCGTGCCGCTGCGTGGATCCAGCTGGTTGTCGAAGAAGTCGACGTAGCCTTCGTGTGGGAAGGTCTGGCCCTCGCTGGCGGTGCCGAGCAGGATCGGCGCGCGGTGGTCGCGGGGGCCGCCGGCGCCGCGCGAGGCGTACTTGAGGTAGCTGCGTTCGTCGGCGTCGAAGGTGGCGTAGATCGGATCCAGCGACACCACCGTGGTCAGCCGCATGGCGCTGCCGGCCTGCACCAGGTTCCCGGCGGTGACTTCGGCGCGCCCGACCCGGCCGCGGATCGGCGAGCGCACCTTCGTCCACTCGAGGTTGAGGCGCGCGGTCGCAGCGGCGGCTTGTGCGGCTTGCACGGCGGCGGCGCCGCGCTCGGCGGCCCCGGTCCGGTTGTCGAGGTCCTCCTTCGAGATCGCGTCACCGGCTGCCAGCATCTTCGAGCGCTCCAGGCTGCGCGTGGCCAGGGCGGCGGCGCTGCGAGCTTGCGCGAGGTCGGCCTCGGTGCGCGCCAGCTCGGCCTGGTAGGGCCGCGGATCGATCTGGAACAGCACGTCCCCCTTGCGCACCTCCTTGCCCGCGGTGAAGACCACGCGCTCGATATAGCCGGAGACGCGCGGTCGGATCTCGACTGACTCGACCGCTTCGAGGCGGCCGATGAACTCGTCCCACTCGGTGATCTTGCGCTCCTCGACAGCGGCGACGCTCACCGTGGGCGGTGGCGGCGCCATCTGGGCCTGAGCCGGCGAGGCGCCGTTGCAGCTCGCGACCAGCGCCACGGCGCCGCTCAGCGCCGAGCCGGCGAGGAGAAGGTGTCCCGTTCGTTTCATTTCATGCTCCATTTCTTGTTTGGCGGCGATCGTCGCCGTGTGATCGCAACGACCGCGCGCTTCGTTCTGCAATCAGCGGGCCTGCGCGTCTGGCGAGGACGCGTGCGATCGGAGAGGGAGTTTTTCGTGGCGCGCGCGCTGCCGCCGTCGGGGATCGGACAGCAGCTGTCGGAAACGGTGCACGACGGCGCAGCGATCAAAGGCGCGTGCGGATTGGCCCTCGCGTTCGGCACGACGCTGGCAGTGAGTGTCGATCGTCGTTTGCAAGACGACGACGAAACCGAAACCGAACCGAAAAGAAAGAGAGAGATCGATCATGAAAACGCGAACACTGACAAGCACACTGGTCCTCGCCGCGCTCGTTGCCGCGCCGGCGCTGGCCGAGACCAATGGCAACGGCACCCCCACCGTAGAGGGCTCACTCTCGACGGTCCCGGTCGCGCCGACGGGATTCGGGCTCCAGCTGGGCGGCGGCGTCACCGGCTTCTCGCGCCAGGGCGCACGCGATCGTTTCGGCACCGGCGGTTACTGGGACGTGCGCGCGACGCTCGGCACCGATAGCTTCATCGGCGCCGAGTTAGCGTACGTGGGCAGCGCGCGCGACATCAACGCCACCGGAGTGTCCGGCAACGCCGCGTTGCTGGGCAATGGCGCGGAGGCGGTGGCGCGCGGCAACCTGCCGCTCAGGGCAGGCGCGCTGAAGGTGACGCCGTTCGTGTTCGGCGGTGTCGGCTGGACGTACTACAACATCGTCAACAACGACAGCAACACCTCGAACATCAAGGACCACGCGAACGCGCTCACCGTCCCGTTCGGCGCGGGCGTCGGCCTGTCTTACGCGCACCTGCTCGTCGACGCGCGCTTTACCTACCGCGCGGTCTTCGACGACAAGCTGGTGCCCACGACCGGCAGCGATAGCCAGGATCTGCAGAACTGGTCGGGCGGATTGACCATCGGCTACGAGCTGTGAATGAAGTCCCCGATGCAGGGCGTGGGAATCCGAAGCTGGGTTCCCATGCCCTGAGCCGGGAGGTTCGGAACCCTGTCA
>Ga0265342_10000285_pt1 | contig 57257 bp, 21 predicted proteins | sample 4CB327metaG_FD_203125 | JGI IMG/M metagenome (GOLD analysis project Ga0265342, IMG submission 203125) | Rhizosphere microbial communities from Carex aquatilis grown in University of Washington, Seatle, WA, United States - 4-CB3-27 metaG | ecosystem: Host-associated > Plants > Roots >...
GACGCCAGCAGGGTCTTTGAAACCAATCTCAACAAAACCATAAGCGCGCTCGGCGCGGAAAAGAAAGAGCTCCAGCGCAGGCTGGACACGGAAAAAGCAAAAACGGCGGGCAGGAATGAGGGCCTTATCCGGCAGCTCCAGGCCGAGCTGGACGGGTGGGGCGACCTGGTCTTCGTGCCGCAATTCATCGACGAAGAAAAGTGCGCGGCCCTGGACACGGCGGCTTTCGTTATCCTGGATTCCCACCCGGACACCGGCGCCTGCGAGCTAACGGAAGTGGATTCGTCCGGACACGCGGCCGTTACGGTCAGCCAGTTGTGGACCCTGATGAGCGCGGCGTGGACCGGCAACGGCAAGCCTTCCGTGAACCTCGGCAAGGGCGAAGGCATAATCATAACCCACGGAGTCCTGATAAATTACAGGACCGGCGAAGGCAGCATCGTAGGGCTCAAGGATGAGAGGCCCGAAACGGCGCTCAAACAGATCCTCGAAGCCCAGAAAGAGATGATGCAGGTCAAAGACGGCGCCTATGACGGGCTTAGCGAGAACGGCGCCAGGCACCTCGTCTACGCGCTCAATGCTTCCCGCATTCTGACCGGCGAGATACCTCATTCTGAAGAACTCAAGCAGTGGGCGGGCATCATAAGGAACTACGAAAACGAAGGGGCCCTGCAGGATGAGACCATAGCGGAGTTCATGAAAGAGCTCAACAACAATTACAGGGACTCCGCTCCCGACCGGCTCAAGAGGCTCATTAACGAGATACTCGACTACGGCAGGAACGGGGTGAACGCTTACGGATTCCTGGACGGCAGAGCACCGGCGGCCGGCGCGGGGATAAAATACCTGCTGGCGAAGAAAAAAGAACTTGAAAATATAAATTTCGACTGCACCCTCCCGGATTTCGAGCGCTCCAATTACTACAACTATCTTTCCGCTCTTCTGCGTAACGTTCCCGGCTCAAGGAACATCTTAGTTTATCTGCAGCTCCTGCGTGACAATCCCGAATTGAACCTTTACCAGAAGAATGAACTTCTTACCAAATACCTGGAGAAACTGACCGAGAGGCTGAAGATGGAAGACAGCCTCTTAAGGATAAGGCAGGAACTGCAAACCATAGGCATACCGCAGGACAAGATCCCGGTGATAGCGGATCAGATCAGGAGATCTCTTCTGAAGGGAGAATATTACATTGACTACGAGTCTCCCGTCAAGGTCGCCGTGCTCGGCTACAAGAATTCTTCTCCCATCACTAAAGATAATTTTGACGTGGCCAGGGTCGGTGAACTGGAAGTCAGGGGCGAAGTGGATTATGTGGTCGCGAGAATTGACGGCCTTATAGGGGTCGGTACCGACGTAATGCCCATAACCCCGGAGGACAAGATCGTATTGACACGGAGGGCCTGCAATCCTTACAAAGACACGTACGGCCTGCCCGGCGGTATGGTCCGCGGAAATGAAACACCTGAACAGGCGGCGCTGGGCGGACTACACCTGGGCCTATGCCTTACGGCCGGGCCGGACGAGAGCAGGCTGGTGCTGCTCGACAGCAAATATATAGACGGGCAGGTGCATAGAAGGTATGCCTATTATTTGAGCGAAAAGGAAGCGCGCGAAGTCGAGGAATTAAAGTCGAAGCTCGCGAATATAAAGAAAGAGGAGACGAAAGAAGGTTTCGAGAACTATCTCGGCAGGCAGAGAAGGGTATCGAAAGCGGACCGGCTCCGCCAGATAGAAAAACGCACGGGCGTCGACGGTGAATCTTCGGAAATTGCGATCGTCAGCCTCGACGGGCTGCGGGGAGCCGGAAATTTAACGCGCGATTCAGCTGGACAGATAGCCCAGGAACTTTCAAGGGGCGGTGAACTTTCGAACAGGCTGGCGCGGCCCGAGAGCGCGGCCCTCATAGAGAAAGAGAAGGCGACGGCAAGAGTCATTCCCAGTGATACGTCGGCTAGAGGAATGTTCTCCGCTATGAATGAAGGCGTCGAGGCCGCGCAGAACCTGATACTTTCCGGCATAGAGATCTCCGAGCTCACATTCGTAGATAACAGGATAAGGGCCGGTTCGATGACACGGGAGCGTTCGATAAGGGACATCGTCTCAGGATTGTCGGCGGCGGTTAAGACGGAGGGAGTCCCGGCCGATTTCACCGAGGTGAACCTCAGCCAATACCTGCGCGCGCTCGTGATGTCGGAACTCGCGGAGAACAACTACACGCGCAAACAGATAATAACTTACTTGGATGACCTTGACGCGCGCAGCGCGGGAGCGGCTTCACCCCGGGCGGATAAACTGGCCCAGCAGGAACTTATCGGTTTATTGTTCTCCCTGGTGGACGCGTATGACAGTTACCGGACGAACCTGACCACCGATTACAGCTGGCTGTCGAGAACGCGCCTTGTAAAACAATGGAGAAAATGGGGAACGGCCCGGCGCTCGGGCGTCGTGACCCCGATGTGGGCGATATACTCCAAAGATAGCGTCGGCATAGGCGACTACGCCGACCGCCGGCGGCTCATAGACTGGGAGAACAAGGTCGGCATAACCATAGACCAGTCATTGCCCCTCAACGACGCGGGAAATAATTTCTGGCCTTACTCTTCCGAAAGCGGCAACGCACTGGAATCAATGTACCTTTCGCTGCAAAATATTTCCGGCGTAGACCCTGCTCAATTCGACGGCGATATAGCCGGGCTGCGGCTCAGTTTCCCTACCGGCCAAAAACGGATCAATTACGGGATAAAGAAAGCGAAACTGGAACTGCTGAGGAAGATGTTCGACTCAAGGCAGTGGGACGCCGACCCGGAATTCAACCGGTACCGTCAGGAACAATCCGCGTGGCTCCCGGATTACGCGCTGTTCCGGGTCATAAAAGATAAAGTAGCCGGAAGCAAGAACTGGGAAGACTGGCCCGATCAGCTCAAGAACAGGGATAAACGCACCCTGGCGGAAATTGAAGCTCGGTATTCATCGGACATTGTGTTCGAGGAGTGGTTGCAGTGGCAGTTGTTCATCCAGTCCAAAGGCCTGAAAGATTACGCAGATTCAAAAGGCGTCAAGATAGTGGGCGACCTGCCGTTCCTCGTGGGCAGGGACAGCTCGGACGTCTGGGCGAACCAGAAATATTTCAAGCTCGCAAAAGTCGCGGGAGCTCCGATCGATTACTACGCGGCCAAAGGCCAGCGCTGGGGGAACGCTCCATATAACTGGGAAGCGATAGCCGCCGACAACTACCTATATGTCAGGACCAAACTCAATTACGCTTCCAATTTCTACCACTCCGACCGCATAGACCATTTCATCGGCATTTTAAGGCTGTTCACGATCGACAAGAGCGAGCCCGAAGAGAACAAGGGCTTGAACGGGAAATTCGACCCCGAGAACGAAAAAGAATGGTACGAACACGGCAGGAAGATCCTGGAGATAATGATCCAGTCCGATATGATGCCGATGGCCGAAGACCTCGGCACGGTACCTCCCCAGTCGTACCAGCTGCTCAAGGATTTCGGCGTGGTGGGTCTCGACGTGGAGCGCTGGACCAGGAACTGGGAAGACCAGCCGCGAAAAGCTTACATCCCGAACGCGAAACAAAGGACCAACGCCGTCCGTTCGATCTCGGTCCACGATTCATCCAACGTCCTGCCGTGGTACGAAGACGAGCTGGGAGCGGTATCCAAACACGATTTCGACGGCGCCTGCAGGGGCGATGGCCTCGACCCCCAGACGGTAAGAGCGGCGCTGATCGATCACCGGTCCGCAAAAACTATAAATACCGAATGGCTGCGCTGGAAAGAGGAGCTCACGGACGAAAATAAACTGGCCGCCGCGCTGGGCCGTTCGCCCGATTCGATCAATAATATATTGTCCTTGTTCCGCGGCTCGATCTATGAGAAATCAACATTTTTCAATTTCATCGGGTTTTTTGGAGAAGGCGCGGACAAAGATTTCACCCGCCGGGTAATGCTTCAGACGTTGCTTAATAACGGGCGGAGCGCGTCCATCTTCTCCGTCCAGGCGCTGACGGACTGGCTCACGGGCAGCCCCCTGCTGAAAAACTCCGACGTGCGAGATTGCAGGGTCAATACCCCGGGAGAGCTCAGCGACACGAACTGGACCGCGGTCCACCCGTTCTCGCTCGAACAGCTCGATGAAAACCCCACGAACGCAGAAATAGCGATGCTCAATAAACAAACCCTGCGCTCGGGCCAGCACCCAGCCGCCACGCTCAGGCGGCCGTTCGGCATACTCTTCGGCAGGAACGCGGCGACGGACGCGATTGACGAGTTGCTCATCGCGCCTTTCAGCGAGCTTCGCAGATTTTCAGCTCTCTTAACCCTCTATATCTCGGACAGGACGGCCTATGAACAAGCGGTTATAGGTTTCTTCGCGGATCACGGCTATGACGCTAAAAATAAAGCGCAGTTAAATTATTTTGTAACCGGAATGAATTGGATTATGATGGGAGCTTCAGGTTCAAGGTTCAAGAAGCTCTCCCTCGTCATGGGCCATTTCATGTACAACCTTATAGTCGCGATATCTGAAAAAGAAGAGCCCTCGATGACAATGGAGGAAACCGGCAAGCCGGGTACCGCCTCGAATACATCGGGTAAAGAATTGCAACAAAAGAAAGCGTCTATAGAAAAGTACTATTTAACCGCGGAAGAAACGGAGAACGAGTACGGAGATACGCAGGGCTTGAATTTTCTCAAGATCATACGCGACAGTATCAGCGGCGCGGGCAAAAAGGAACTCGCAGTAAATATAAAGGTATACGCTTCCCTCAACGCACAAGACGAAAAGGAAAAAGTTTTCACAATAAGCCACGAGGCCGGGCAGAATCTCGTGACCCTGGAAATTGACGATACACTGCTGGCTTTGTTAAAGACCCATGACCCGGCAAAACAGCGCAGACTTTTGGCAGTTCTTTCGGCCGAGGCGTTGAAGGCGCAGGTTGATAACTCACAACGGCAGGAGTTCGATCAATTCCTGGAAGAAACCTCAAAGATCGGAGCGCTTGCGAGCGAGACGGCGCTGAATATTCTTAATACAGCGGGAAAAGCGGGCGGATTGGTTTCCATAGACGGTATGGCGGGCACGGGCAAGTCGACATTCTCCAGAATGCTTCAGCGAAAAATTAATTTTTTATCCGATTGCAGCGCCGAAGTGTTCGGGCTGGATATGTTCAATTACGACAAAAATATCCGGACCGCGATATATCATTCGGCCCTGGGTAAAGAAATAACCGCTGAAGACAGGGCTGTTATTGATCCCCTGCTTGAGCAGGGGCTGTTGCCCGGGTTCGAATACGGAAAGCCCTGGAACGGCAATGAATATTTATCCAGAAACGCAGAGATAAAAGAGTTATTGAGGAAACTGCGCGAATATCTGGATTCCGGAAATGTGGACGAGGGCTTCAGGATAAAACTGAATAAGGTGTATGACCAGGGGTTAGGCAGGGACGTTGAAGGAAAAGAAATGATCATTCCCGACAACCGGGCGGGCAAGAAGAGACGGATATTCATTGTTGACGCGCATTACAGCAACAGGGAAGAATTCGCCGGGTTCTACGACCTCCGTATCAGGCTGCAGGTGCCGGAGAACGTTTCGAAAGACAGGTATTTCTCAAGGATCGTCAAAAGAGACGGGATAATAGGCGAGATCGACTGGCTCAAATACGATAATTTCTTTTTGCTCAGCGACAAGCAATACTTCGAAACAACCGGCAAAATACCGCATATTTTGATCGATTACATTGATTACAGGATAGAAAGGATAAATCTTCCGGCTCCGGGCTCAGCCTCAAAAACGGGTACTGCCGATACCGCCGGTCCCGCCGCCACGCTCAGGCGGCCTTTCGGCAAGCTCTTCGGCAGGAACGCGGCGACAGACGCGATTGACCAGCTGTTTTTTGCTCCGCTGCTGGAGCTGGGCGAGTTCTCGAGGCTGCTCGGCATTTATATCTCGGATACATCGCCTGACAGGGCTGAGTTCAAAAAATCGGTACAGGAGTTTTCCGGAAGGCACGTTGACAAGGAAGGGAGGCATTACGGCACCGAGGGGGCGGTATTTGACGCATTTTACGCCGGAATGAGCAAAATAATGGAACGGGCCTCCGGAGCAAGGATCAAGTGGTTTTCCTTATACCTGGGCCATTTTTCCTATAACCGCACGCCGCAGGGCAGAGAGTTGCCGATATTGCTAAAGGAAGATCTATCCGTTGCGGGTTCCATGGCGCTCAAGCAGGACAGCCGCTACTATTCTTCGGAACCGGTCAAGGACGGGGCAAAGCTGGTCCTGGCTAACACCGATGAGGCGAAACAGTTCGGCCGGCAGCTTACTCAAAAATCTTCAGAGCAGGACGGGAGGGCGGCGGGGCCGAAGCAGGTGTTTGTGAGAGGTATTTTCTCGGGTTACATTTTTAACGTCATAATGGAGAAAGGTATAAGGCTTTCGGACAGTGAGATCGGAGCCCTGTTAAGGTCCGTGCTGGACCGGACGGGTTCGAAAGCCGAGAATATGTCCGACCCCGTCGTGATCACTCTTCTTGACAGTTCTTCCAACCTTTGTGAAGATCAACTTCCCAGCGGAGTCATCGGAATAAATTCTTCGTACCTGGCGATAAGGGAGAAAGACCCGGAAACGGCAAGGGTCCTTCTCAAGACCGCAATTTACCACAAGCTTTGCCGCGATGCCGTTGCCGGCAGCGGCCAGGCTTTTGAAGCAAAACAGAGGGAGTTCGACGCCCGGTATGCCGCCAAGCTCTTAAAGGGCAGGAACACGCTTGACAGGCAGTTGGTATCGCAGTATTTGCGGGACGACCGGTTGCTGGTTTCGATCGATAACGCCATCGAGAACGGTTCATTGTTCAGCGCCGCGCGGGCCTGGTTCCGCGCGCACGCAGGTTCCGCGGTCCTCTGGGGCAGCGTGTGGTTCTTCTTCGGGCTGTTCTTATATCCGGCGAGCGGAATACCTAACGGCCTTTTCAGCCCGATCATCTTTAATCTTACCGTGGGGATAGGCGTGCTGGGCTCACTTTACGGCGCCGGTTCTTACCTTGTGCTCAGCAAGATCGAACGTAATTATGCGGCCTTCCCGATAATATTAAAACCGCTTGTTCTCAGCACTTTCCTTTACATGGCTTACGCCAATCTTTCCCATATGAGAAATGATGGCTGGAGCCAGGACCTGGTGGGCTGCATCGCATTGAGCGGCGCCCTGATGACCGGATACACGGCGCTTACCATGTTCAACTTCAATCAAGAAAAAACAGAATTCCAGGGTGAAACGACATACAGTAAACTGGCGATACGCGACAGGTTTAACCGCCTCGCGAACAGCGTTATCATAGGCGTTTTCGCTTTCGTGTGGGGTTTCGAGTTTTCGCAGGCGCTCGGGTGGGACACGGCAAATAATTCTCACGGGACTTTTGACGTGCTCGATCTTCTCCGCTACGCCTTCGGTACGGCTGTAATTTACGTCATCAAGCAGGATTACGTCAAGCAGCTTAACGACGCCGGCTTTAACCTGGCCATATCCCAGTTGAAAATAATGCTGAATTCGGGTTCGTGGACGAACCCTGAGATCGCTTCATTCATAGCCGGGGAAACTGAATATCTCAAGGCAAGAACGGATAACGCGGAACTTGCCGCGAGCTACAATAAAGTCTTAAGTGGTTTAGTAAGGTATAAGATCGAAAATCCATCAGAGGAACTGACTGACGCCTTAATGATAAAAGCCGTTGATCAGGAGCTTGGCGAGTTCACGGACAAACTTAAAGAGTACCGCAGTAAAAACTACGTTACCCTGAGCGATGTCGCTGCCATGCTAAAGCACGCGTATAATATCTTGAAAGGAAGAATCGCGAAAGTCAAAACTCCCGGTAATCCCTCCGCCGGACAGGGAACTCCCAAGGCGACGCTTCCCTCAAGCAGGGTTTTCGGGAAATTGTTCGGAAGGAACGCCGCAACCGACGCGATAGACCAGCAGTTATTTGCGCCGATCCTTGAGTTAGGCGAATTTTCAAGCCTGCTCGGAGCATACACCGCGGATCAAACCGCGGATAAGACGGAATTTAAAAAAGCCGTTCAGGAATTTGCAGGCAGGCACAGGGACAAGGAAGGTCTTGGATACAGCACGGAAGGGGCCGTATTTGACGCATTTTACGCTGAAATGCTTAATATAATGGAAAGGGCTGCCGGCTCGAGGATCCGGTGGTTCGCCCTTTATTTGGGGCACCTGGCCTACAACCGCTCTTCCAGTGGGAGTAAGCTCCCTATGACGGTGGGAGAAGACGGGGATAGTAAGATAGCCGTGTCGTTGACCGAAGCGGACGAGGCTGCTATCCTCGAGGGCTACATACCGTACAGGGAATTCTTTGATGCCATGCAGGGCAAAGATGACCCGCAGGCTGATAAACTCGACGTGGTGGATATAAGTGATGTAGTCGGTACTGCGGAAATACCGCAGGCCCTGGCCGAACGGGTAGACAATAACCTACTGGCGTTATTTTCTTTGATGGCTAAGGCGATAAAGACCGCGGCGCCCGCTCCGCGGGTTTTCTACGCGGGGCTAGGCACGGGCACAAATATCTCTGTGTTTGATATATTCTGGCCTCTTCTATACACCGATTACAATGAACTGATAGGTTCTGAAAAGCAATACATATCTTCCGAAACATTCAGGGAACTGGTTAAACAGGACCTGCACGGCCTGGTCAATCCCGGAGACATAGAGTTCAATACCGTAGATGAAAGGAAAGAAGGCCAGGATGAAAGATTCGGGATTTACGAAGCCAGGTTCAAGGTCCTCGGCCGCGAGAGGCTCGTCAGGGGATACTACGGCAAACGCTTCGACGTTAATATCTCTCTGCCCGCGGAGGTAGCCGGCGGCTACAATGTCCTCATAGACAGGATAGGCGATCAGCAGCGTACGGACTCAATGCTGAGGGCGCTCGACAGCCGGGCCGGTTTTGTAATTGATTTTTCCTTGCGTTCGCCCGCTTATTTTCAGCAGGGCGGCGTTAAGCGGATAATACAACACCAGCACGTTGGGTTTATTTACGGAGGGCTTACTTCCGACGAGTTAAAGAACGATGATAATCATCTCGTTTGGGGCATCAGCCGGGATATGTACGTGCACAACGCCGCGGCCCTGAAGAACCGTGTTTCCCAACATATGCTGCACCTGCTCATGAAGAGCGAAACCGCGAAGGCTTTATCCGAAAAACAACAGGCCCCGTCCGGTACGCCAGGCACACAACAACCGTCCGTGGCCGTTCCAGCGAGCGTGGCCGGCGAGATTATCGCTTCAGATAAAGTTCAAAATCCCGGCCCGGAGAGATCTACCGCCGGTCGGCTTATCGATACCGCAAAACTGGGCTACAACGGTTTTGTCTACGGAAATCTTTCCAATCTCATAATGACCAGAATAGGTATTTTACCGGAAATGCTGGCTATATATTGCATAGCGGCTTACGGGATGATAAATAGCTGCTTCCTCTCTTTCAATATAGCGGATCCCGTGACAACGGTAAAGATGACGCTCTATCTTGTGGCGGCTATTATTTTACTGCCTTTCGCGGGGAAAATAAAGTCTGATATCGGCGAGCTCGCGAAAAAGTTTGACGGGAAATCGCCGCAATTCAAAATAACCTCGGCGATAATGATCGCTGTCGCGGCGTATTACGTGCTTTACCCGGTACTGCTTTATCAACACCAATTTAACATGCTTTTGGTAGTGAACCTTCTGGGAGGGCAGTCCAACGGGTTCGAGATCCGGGCGGGATTCCCGCATGCTTCTGTGAATTTCGGAAATATATTCATGGAACTCGCCGGTAGGTGGAGCGCCAATCTGTTTGACGCAACCATAGGTGTCCACCTTGTAAGGGAAGGTTTGAGAGACAGAGGCAAGACGGCTCCTAGTTTTTCCAAGCTTGTGCTGTTTACCGTAGGCATTGCCGTGATGGCGTGGGCTCTCATTTTCTCGGTGCCGGGAGACTACTCGGTCTATAACCTGAGCGCTTACAGCGCCTACTCGGGCATCTTTACCATAGAGAATTTCAGGGCCCTGTTTCACGGCAGCTTCAAGACTATCCTGGCGTTCGCCCTTGTGCCCGCTTTCGAGCTAGCCGTATTTTATACCGCATACCTGTTCTCTAAAACCATAGATAAGCTAACAAATAAAGGGCCTGTCCTGGGTTCCTACGACACGCGCTCGTTCGGAAAATTCTTTATCGATCTCGCGGAACGGCCTTTTAAGGCGCTGAAAGAGTTTTTCGGTGTAGTGAATGACGCGACCTCGCCGGTAAGCGGAAGTTTCGTCACACTCAACATTGCCGGGACGGTGGCTTTCGCGGTAGCGGGGCTGTTCCTTTTGTTCACCAACACAGCTCCTACCGTTTCGATTTATTCACTTGTCGCCCTTGAAGTGGTAACGGCGATGTTCATACCAAAAATATTTTTCAGTCTCAAAGATACTTTGCAAAATAGGTTGGGAGGCAGGCGCACGGTAGTGTCCGGGGAGAGCGTTAATCCTGCGGCCACGATGACCGGCACGTATAATTTTGTGGGCCGGGTAGCGAACCTGTTCAGGGAAATTCCGCTTGAAGACGGCTGGTGGAAAAACGAGCAGGAGCATAAGGGCTTGATCCGGGCGGCCCGCCTGGTGGTCGCGCCGTTCCTTAATCCTTTCGAGACGCTGCGCCTGGCTTTTGCGCCCTCCGAATTCGCGAAAGCGCATACCGAGTATACGGCCGAACAGCGGGCGGTGATCGAAAAGAGCGCCTGGAAGATAACGACGTATTCGGCGTGGGCGGCGTTCGCGGCGGTTATACTGACGGCGTACTTCGGCGTCAGCTGGATCCACTTGCTCGCGTGCGGTTTGGGAGTCTACTATCTCGGCACAAACGTAGGGCACCTGGTTTACAATCGGTCCCCGGAAGGAAGAAAACTCCCGATGACGACGGAGGATGGTAAATCAGGTGACTTAAGAACCGTACCTATTTCCGAATCATCTCTAATTCAGGTCAATGTGCTTGCGGATGGTGCTAAAGAAGATAATGACGGTAACGCTGTCGTAGGCACGGCAGATCATCTGCTCGGGCATCTGGATGAAGTTACCTATGGATACAGCGAATTTTACGCGCTTAGCGTGCTTTCTCAAGGAAATGGTGTAAAAAAACTGTGGAGGGGCGAAACGGATGAGAAAGGCGGCAACTTTTTAACTTTGCGTGAGAATAACAGCGCTGTCAGCATTGTGACATGGGTGCCTACGCGGGATAATCCTAATGTAAAACATGTTGTCGGGTGCGGATTTGCGTCAGATAATATAAGAGACGTTCATAAAGGATGGGGCAATTTAGAAAAATTGAAACTATTAAGGGATAGATTAAAAGCAAAAGGAAAGAGACTTTACATTGATTTTATGCCGAATCATATGGGATTTGACAGTTTATGGCTCAAAGAGAATTGGGATGGAACAATTCATGTAAATCTTATGAATTTGTCAGAAGAGACAAGAAATATACTTAAAGATATAGATGATAGAGATCTGTTCAATGAGAGCGTGCTAAGGGCAAGGCTTGGCAGCCATTTTGATGAACTTGCCAACGCTCTGCACGAACGCGGAATAGGTTTTGATCCTCATAAGTGTGAATATTACGTTTATTATACAAGGCCAGGCGATAAAACAAGCCGCGTTCTTCTAGCCCATGGCAGGTCTCCCGGTTATAATGGTTGGGAAGATACGGTACAGCTGGATTACACTAATGAGAAAACGCGTAAATATATGCTTGACACGTTGAAATATTGGGCTGATATGGGTATTAATATTCGAGCTGACATGGTTAGCCTGGTGTGCAGGGTTGATTTCAAAGAGATGTGGTATCGCAATATGTCCTGGGATGAATTTAATAGAAAATGGCCAAAGGAATTCTGGGAAGAGGTAAGAGACGAAGTGTTGGAGACACATAAGGATTTTATCATAATATTGGAAACTTATGCGGAGAGAGAATATCTTTCGAATTTACATCCGCGTTTTGTTCTATACAATAAAGAGAGTTTTTATGACCAGATGAAAGCGGGCAATATCGCGAATATAAGAAATTATCTTAAGTTTGATCCTCATAAGAGCAACAATGTCATTTTTAACCAGAATCACGATGAAGACGGGTTATGGTGGAAAGGAGAAGGTTTTGTAAAAGCCGCTACTGTGCTTTGCAGGACTATTCCCGGCATTTCTTTTACCCATTACAGAGAAAGAGACGGTCTCAATAGGTTGTCTATACAAGAAGTATTGCCTTTAAAGGAAGAAATTCCAAATGAGGACATGAGAAATTTCCATGATAACCTAAATAGACAGCTTGCGGAGCATAATATTCTCACAAAGAAAGAGAGATTCTTCTATGTCGATTCCAGTAATCCTAATCTGCTCGCATACACGTACGATACGGGCGATAAGAAAGCGTTAGTCATCGTCAACCTGACAGGCAACTCCCAGCAGGCAACGATGCATTTGGGGCATTTAGGGCTTGCAACGGACAAGAGTTACAAGTTTACCGATTTATATTATGGCATGAAAACAGAATCTGTTAAGCAGAAACCGGGCGTAAAGGAAATTTATTCTTTTACTGGGAATAATTTGGCAGATAATGGGATGTATATTGATTTAGAACCATACGATTCTCATATATTTATTATTGAACCTGAAAAAGGGAACGGTTTGACTGCCGTTGTCAACCAGGGAAACGTTAATCCTGCGGCCACGATGACCGGCACGTATAATTTTGTGGGCCGGGTAGCGAACCTGTTCAGGGAAATTCCGCTTGAAAACGGCTGGTGGAAAAACGAGCAGGAGCATAAGGGCTTGATCGGGGCGGCCCGCCTGGTGGTCGCGCCGTTCCTTAATCCTTTCGAGACGCTGCGCCTGGCTTTTGCGCCCTCCGAATTCGCGAAAGCGCATACCGAGTATACGGCCGAACAGCGGGCGGTGATCGAAAAGAGCGCCTGGAAGATAACGACGTATTCGGCGTGGGCGGCGTTCGCGGCGGTTATACTGACGGCGTATTTCGGCGTCAGCTGGATCCATTTGCTCGCGTGCGGTTTGGGAGTCTACTATCTCGGCACAAACGTAGGGCATCTGGTTTACAACCGGTCCCCGGAAGGAAGAAAACTCCCGATGACAACGGAGGACGGCCGTGTATCTTTGGCAGTTCCGATCTCCGATACCACCCAGCAGCATCTCTTGGTCCAGGACTCAAGGACCGGCGTATCCGCGCATATAATAGCGGGCCAGACCGAAGGAAAGAACCCGAGCCTTCTGGTGGCGTTCCCCGCTGGTGATTCCGGGGTGAAACTGCCTTGGACAGGGGAACAGATCACTCTTGCAAATGATTCCGTAGAGGCATTCAGCGAGGCCTCAGGCCTTCGCGGCGTAACGTTTGAGATAAAATCTCCCCGGGAGATTTCAACTAATTCCAAAGAAGTGCATCTTGATACCATGATGCGCTTAAGGTTTGGCGAAAACGAAGAGCGTTCATGGTTTATCAATAATCTGCGTAAAATGCCCGGAGAATATAGCGCCAGGCTCGGCATTTCCGTAGAAGACATCGTAAAACGTGTTAACGGTGAAATACAGATAGATCCTGAAGGAAAATGGATACAGTGGACCCGCACAACTCTTAACGGCAAAAACCATTATGAAATGAAGATAGAGGTCCTTAATGGTTCCGTGAAAGTTGAAGGCGACGTAGTCCGATTTGTGCCGTCACAAGGGCAGGAATTAAGGATAAGGGTTACGGCAGGCAACGACTTTAAACCTTTAACCCCGCTTTCCGATGAAGAGTTGCTGAATTCCAAAGGTCAGAAACTTTTCTCAGGTATCAAAAAACGGATAAAGGCAGGAAATGCCACGGAGCAGGATCAGTCGCTCTACCGTTCTTTGAACCTTTTACATTTACTTTCCTATCGTGAAAAATATCTTGCCGGTTCCCACCGCTTCTTGCAGTATTTCGGCAGGGATACGCTTATTACTCTTGATAATCTTCTACCTTACCTGAGTTCCGAGGCGCTGTCATCAGGCATTCAATCCGTTCTTGACAGGATGGACGAAAATGGTAAAGTCGCCCATACCGAAGAACTGGACGACCAGGTAACATTCCATAAGATTCAGGATTTCAATAAACTGGTTTATGAAAACAATTGGAATGAAGCGGCTAATGTTCTTCAGAAAGCTATAAACGAGCCTGCAGAACCCATATATTACCGCAACATGGGGGATGATGATTTCCTGCTTGTGTTGGATGAATCAAAGATTTTCTCAGCGGATAAAAAGGGCGCGCGCGGGTTCCTGCTCAAAAATAATCAGGCGAACCTTCAAAAGGTTCTTAAGAACTGGAATTTTGTCCTGGAGGAAATTGATTCTCTTGTAAACAGCGCGGGCAATTATAAAGGATTCGTTAAAGTCATTAATGCGGACGGCACAGTGCAATGGCGGGATATGGGCCATGGATTGGGATACGGCAAATATCCGGCGGACATCAATACTACTCTTGCGCCTTTGTCCGTGAAGGCTATAGATGAACTGATAAAGCTACTGGTTTCTGAAGGGGTTTCGCTTCAGGAACTAAAAACAGCCGCAGGGAAGATGCCCGCTCTTAATAAGTATCTTTCGGCTTATGATAATAATATGAATAACGCTGAGTTCCAGAAAGCTTCTCAATTCTGGGATAAGGCAAAGGAACAATTTAAGGTTCATTTGAGCCCGAAACAGATCAGCGAATGCCTTACTTCTTCCCTTGCGTCAGAAAACGTGGCCGACAGGCAGAGATTGCTGGACAGCGTTATTGTTGTTGAAAACGGGCAGAGTTTTACAGTCAGGGACATCATCAACGGGAAACTCCCTTCCATTTTAAAGGAAGGAATAGATTATGACGCCTTATCGCTTCACGATGACGGCAACAAAGTGGAAGTCATGCATAGCGATATCATTTACAGGCTTTTATACGATAAAGAGATGCCACCCGATGAGTTCCTGAAAAACCTCAAACCCTTAATGTTGAAGTATCCCCTGGGGCTTCTTGTGGAAGGCGTGGGTGTTTTGGCTACAAATCCTCTCCTGCAAAAAGACGCAAGGCTCTGGGCGGCTCTCGGCAGAAATGCTTATGGCGGCACAGTAGTTTACGGCTTCCAGATGAAACAACTGCGTCAGGCGCTTGTCAATAAAATAAAAGAGAGCATTGATAAGGGTTATTCAAAAGAATACACACAGGCGCTTTACAGTTTCCTTGAAACTGTTGAGACCGCCCTGGGACCTCTTAAAGATACGGAACTTTGGAAAGCAAAATTTGATAAAAACGGGCAATTCACCTCCGAAGCTTTCGGCGCTGACGCACAAGATGATGAGGAATCCAACCGCGCGCAGTTGTGGAGCCTGTCGTTTGGAGATAACGAAGTTGCCGAAGTCCGCAAACTTATGGATAGCCGGGGCATACAGGCTTTATCTTATGACGATATGATGCTGTCAGCGGAACAGTGCGTTAGCAACGTGAAAAATGAGCAGGTAAAGAAAGAGATGGATAAGTTGCCTCAAGCCCTGGCGGAGACGGTAAGTCAACTGACATCTTCCGAAGAAAGGAATGTAGTTCGTGAGGCGCTTAAGGGAGAATATAACGGCAAGTATTTAGATATGCCTTTAGAGGTGAAGCGGACCGATCAGGATACGCTGTCCGATACCATCAAGGCCGGGTTAAAAGTTTACAATAAGCACCCGCTTATTATTGCCGTTAATTCGACAAATAAGGTTCAGCGGGAAGGGAAAGAATGGGGGAGAATACGCATACCGAAGGAACTGGGCATACAGGATGATATTAGAATTATGTATCACTTGACGGACCTTCTGACAGGAGAGAAATATGTCCGTTCGGGCGGGCAGTTGTTGTCGGAAGGGTTGTATGTGGGGTTGCCTCCATTTGGAATGCACCTTTTAGTTATTAATGACATTGTGATAACCCCGCCTTTTGATTCGGCTTCTTTAGCTATAGATGATAATGTAATCGTTGACCGCGCTTTGGCTGAGATGGCAAGGAGGGAAGTGAAATTTCCTCTGGGCGCTATCGGGGACATTCACGGAGAGCTGCAATTCTTACAAAAAAGTCTCAGGGCTTTGGGGTATATAGATGAGCATAACGAGTGGTCGGGAGGCAACGCTACTCTTGTTTTGACCGGTGATATTTTCGGTTACGGCCCTAGGATGAAAGAGACCTATGAATTTATCAAACACCTGGCGCCGCAGGCTGACCTGCAGGGGGGAAAGATCATCTGGACATTGGGCAACCATGACATTTTCTGGAACTACCAAAGCGAGACAGGGAACCACTACTGGCCCGAAATCAAAAAAATCCTTTTGGGAGATAAAAACATTCCCGGTTTAAACATCATGGCTGCATGGTATACCGAAGGAAAAATATTTATACATGGAGCCCCTCTGCCCCATATCAGGGCGCTGGCGGAAAAACAGGAGGGAAAGCGCCTCAGCTCTAAGGAACTGGCGGCTGTCATTAATGAAGCTTTCAAAAAAGCCGTAAGAACGAACAACGTGATAAATAGAAGCCGCAAAGATAACGGCTATACGGAAGACCTCGCTGAAGCTCTTTTAAAAGTAGGAATGACTCATATCGATCCCGATAACGAGAAAAGATTCCCCGGCGAACCGGGTTATTTGCCGGCAGGTATTTTTTGGCCGGATTTACGTGAAACCGATGCCAATCCGGAGAGAGTTGATGAATTGGTTATCGGCCACTCGCCGGGCCGGGGAATACGCTGGTCTCCTGATCGTAAGATTATTTGTATAGACGTATCGAGAGGTGACGGAGTTCTGGCGTTTAACGGTTGGGCATGGACAGCGGTTTATCCCAATGGACAAAGAGACATCATACAAGTTACGCCTGAATTTGCAAAGAGGGCAAAGGAAGCTCTATCTGTCGTTAAAGGTTCATTACCTGAAGAAAGAAGGGAAAATTTAATTACTGGAATACTGGAGAGGTTGATAAAGGAATATGCACAACCTGTAGAAAGGATTGTGGCTGAGCCAAATGAAAGCGGGTTGGAGCAGAACAATTTGCCTGTTCCAGCCTATGCTACTGTTGACAGAAGCAGGATTTTAGGAAAGCTTATTGGATTGATCATAAGCCTTGTTACGGGAAACCCTGTAAGCTTGAAAAATGTGAAGCCTGTCAAGATATTCCCCGTTGCCATGATAGACCAGCTTTTATTCGCCCCTGTATTTGAATGGAGTACGCTTTCAGAGTTGTTGGCGTTGAAAATGACGGGGGACGTTAAATATAAAGAAAAACTCGCTCAATTTGTCGCCGAGCACAACTATACGGAAAACGATTCTGCGAAACTTAGTGTGGCGATAGAACAAATGCTTGAAAGAGCGTCAAAAGCAAGGATACAATGGCTAGCCCTGTGGTGGGAACATTTAAGATACAACCTCTCGCCCGCGGGCAGGAAGCTCCCGATGACGGTGACTGAAGGGCCGGAGGGCAACGGTACAAAAGCTGAGCCAGGCGCGGCTGAGTTGCGTCAAGCTGTTGCAGATTGGGTGGGTCAACTTACACCTGTGGATGCAAGGCGTGTTCTTAATGGTATCGGCCTTGAACCTTTTGATTTTGGCGGAGGCTACAAGGTAAGAGGATTGGCAGCTTTAAGTAGTTCTCGCCCGGATAATGTGGAAAGATTAAAAAATAGATTGGGCCAGGAAAGCTTGCGAGTCGATGTGGAAAAAGGTTGGTTGTTGGATTATCTTAGCTATCTTTTGGAAAATCAACCTGGCGATGCGGCTCGGACTGTTGTGCGTAATATAAAAATAATGTGGAATTCCGGCGCGACCCATGGTGAGAAGAAAAGCACATTAGATAATGTAGTTGGTATTCTTGAAAAACAACTAAAAGATAAATCGGCCATATCTCCGGCTAATAAGATTATCATCGTGACGGATATCGGCGACGACTATGATGATGCTTTAGCAGTCGCTTACGCAGTGAACGACCCTGACCTGGACGTAGTTGGGATTACGGTGTCATACAATAATACCGCTCAACGGGCAAGAATTACGAGCCGTCTATTGTCCCAGATCGGAAGGCCCGACATTCCGATTGCCGAAGGGAAAAATATAGATGGTAAGACTGACATTTACGGGCAGCTTGGTTATGCCGCACAAGACTATATGCCTATAAACCCCATATATTCCGGCGGTAATGCGGGCGTCAATTTTATGGCTGAAACATTAAATAAAAATCCGGGCGAGATTACCTTGGTCAGCCTTGCCCCTTTGACTGATGTTGCGGCATTGCAGAGACAAGACCCCGGTGCATTCAAAAAAGCAAAGGGCCTTATTCTGATGGGAGGTTCGCTTAATAAAAATTATGATGGGACAGGCTATGATGAAACCGGAAAAGGGGAAGCCGAACATAATATATTAGGCGACGAAAAGGCTTCTGAGACAGTTTTTAATTCAAGAGATTTGGGAGTCCCTATAACGATGGTTCCCCTGGACGTCCTGTTGGGATTGTATTACAAGAAAAAAGAAAGAGAAAGAATATTTGGCAACGGAAGTTTTGGAGCGGAACTTGAAGTATTTTTCCACTTGTACGACAAAAATTGGGGAAAACGCAAAGATAATGATGCGCCTCTTTATGATCCTTTGACCATGATGTTTGCCTCATATATCCTTGCGGGTAAAAACACGATCTTTAATTTAGAAGACAGGTTCATTCGGGTTAAAGATGGATATACCGAAGTTGATAGCGATAGCTCCCAGGGCGCCAGAAAAGTTTCAGTAGTGACAAAACCCGATATGGGAATTATATCGCAACAGCTGCTCGATATTCTTGCTTACGAGCAGTCTCAAAAGAAAGAGGAGAGAGGGGTTGTCAGGGTATTGGAAGAAGACAGGCTGTCAGTTCCTGTCTCCGCATCGATTCTGGATCCATTTTTCAAGGTTAAGACTACAGGACAGTATAAATTCTATACGAGTTTTGTCGCGCCGGCTCTGGAAACGGCTTTATTGTACGCTCTTTATCACGGATTAGGCGTTGTAGGCGGCACGGCGGCATTTTCTGCGATCCACATTATTGCAAGGTGGGTAGCGAGAGCGCTGGAATTGAAGTGGGAGAAAGGAAATTTCACACAGAATCTGAAAGTTATTTTCTTTACTCAATTCAAACAAGACATGATAGATTTTGCTATCCTTTTATTAGTTTCTACTCTATTTATCCTGCCTTTTTCAAACACTGCATACAGTTTTTCTAAGGCTATAGAATTAAGTTTCTTAAGGCATTCTGTTTACAATGCGTTCGTATTTGCGTTGCGAGAGATTGCATTGCCCCGATTGCTGATGTGGTTAAAGAAACTCCCTCTTGCCGATATTTTAACTTCCTCAAAACCGGATCTGGTCATTCGCCGGACTGAAGGTGATTTGAGTAATGTTCTTGTGAGAGGTGATATAACAAAAGCGGCGGCTCATATTCAGGTTCCTGCGAGAATAGAAGGGGGAAATAAAGCTTTTGTAAACGTGGCTATGCCCTCTGGAAAAGTGGCGTTCCACATTGAGACCTCTCCGTGCGTTTGGGTTGTCCAGGATGATGTATCCACTTTTGAGAGAAAGGACGGGCAGAGAGGCGTTCAGTTTGCGCTCCGGGGGGACCGTGGATCCGTTTCGCTTGACGCATCGTCTGTTTTCCTCCATCACCTGCTTCGGGTGCGTCAGGAGAACAGGGCCGGCGAGGGTAATGATGTGCCGTCTTATGAAAATGAATTTATCCGCTTGCTCTCCACGCTGCCCGGGAACGTAAAGAAAGATATTGAATCCCGACTGGGTTTATCCATGGAAGATGTATTGAAGAACCGGGGCAGGGAAAAGGTAGAAGTAGATGCCGATAGAGGGAAGATAATATTCAGCAAGACTACATGGAACGGGAAAAATCACTACCTTCTTGAATTTAATATTCCTTCTGATTTTAAAATTGAAACTGTATCCGATGATAAGGGCAATATTAAAACTATAAAGGTTTCCGGGAACCGTACCGTGGAATTAGGAATAAGCGCTTCAACGGATTTTGAGCCTCTCACGCCTTTCCCGCTTGATGAACTACTCAACAAAGAAGGGAAGCAGTTGGTCCAGAAGGACAAAAACTTTGCCGAGTCTATCCGTAATTTCGAATTCCTCTCATTTAAGGAGAAATTTTTGGCGGGTTCATGGAACTTCTTGTCCTTCTTCGGGCGCGATACGCTCATTGCCCTTCGCAATATGTGGCAGGTATTATCCCCGGAGGCAAAGCAAACCGGTATTCAAAGCGTAGTCAATGATATTTCCGGCGACGGACTGGTGAATGTAACTGACGAGTGGTCCGACGATATGGCTGTCATTGACACCATAGGAAAGTTCAACTGGGAATACAAGTCCGGCAATTACGGCAATGCAATGGCGGTTCTGGAACGGATTTTAAAAGGGGATGTTCCCGAACATCCCTGGTTGGATGTTTTAGACCCGACCTTTATGTTCCCTTCGGCAGTTTCCCAGTGGTTCAGGGAAATAGATGATAAGAGTTTAAAAAACTGGTTGAAAGAAGACCACAAGACGTTGGGGCGGACGGAAACTCGCCTTGAGACGCTTTTGAGAAACTGGAATTATGTATTGAATGCGACGTCGCCTTATATTGCGGCCTGGCAGGATCTTCGCCAAAAGTATCCCGGCCTTACGCCTCAACAAATTATAGAAACTCACAGGGATGAGTTTAAGAAACTGTCTACAAAATTAGTCCGTTCCGTTGCCACTAATACAATGGGCAATTGGCGGGACGGCACTGACGCTCTCGGCCTTGGGCGGTTCCCCGAAGACTTCAATGTCAACCTTATTCCCATGGCCATCGTTTCAATTCAAGAGATGATGGAAAGGATCGGGAAGGCCGGCTACCAGCAAGCCATGGTTGATGCCTCGAAGAAGGATTCTCTCGATGTTATCTCCAGGTATGTTGAAAAGCCCGGCGATTTTAACGGCGCCAGAGAGGCCTGGGATTGGGGTTTGATACGGGAACATTACCTCGTTCGCCGCGGTGTGAATGAAATACGGCGGAATTTCACGGAATATTTGAACGGTTTGGGAAACGGGGACGTCTTTGGAGGGGACCGGGCCCGGGGAATTAAGGAACGGGATACGCTTCTTAACCGTAAGATAGGCAAGGATGAGCAGGGTGACGTTACGGTTTCCGATTTCCTTTATAAGGATCGCGTTCCGGGCACAATAAAAGGCGGTGTTGAATTCACTGCATTAGTTCTTGACGAAAACGGTTATCCCGTTCCTGCCATGCATAGCGATGACGTATATTTCCTGTTGTTTGGAAATCCTACCATTGAGCAGTTCAGGGAAATTATTCGGCCGTTTGTCCTTTCTTATCCTTTGGGCCTCGGATTCTGGGATGATAATGTGGGATTTGCCATAACCAGCGCCGTGTATGCTCCCAGGAGCTGGGGAATCTGGGGATGGAGAGGGGAAAATTTATGGTCTAAGTTCAGCCCGATCCAGTACCATGGGACCGTTATTTGGGGATGGGTTTTCTCCGCATTGCTTTACGGGATTCGCAACCAGGTGACGTCGGGAATAGATGAAAACGGCAACCTCCGCAAGGGTTTTACTTTGGATGACGCCCTCTCGCTGAAAAAACTTTTGGAAAATTATAAAGCTGCGCTGGAGCAATTAGGCCCTCTGGCCGATTCTGAATTATGGAAATATTCCCCTGCCAACGTAAAAGAAGGAAAAATGCAGGCAGATCCGATAGGCATGTCAACTCCCATACAGCTTTGGAGCGTTGCGCCTAAGAAAATGCTTGTTGAAGAATCTTTAAGCCTCATAGAAAAAGCCATTGAAAAAAGCGGGCAGGTTCCAGCGGAGCCGGGCTTGGCCGGGCTGCATCAAGCCGGCAGCGCGATAGAGAACGTCGCTGTCCTACCGCAAAACCTGGCTGGCGAAAACGCGAAAGCCGCGCAGGAGCGCGAGACGGCCCTGTCGGACGGCGAGAAACTGATCCAAGAGACGGCTTTGAAGCTAAAGGCCGAGACCGGCCGCCTCGGAACTCCCGCCCTGCGCGTTGCCGTGCTCAAGAATTATCCCGGAGATTTCTTTGTTGGAGCCAGATATATAAAGGAAACGCTCGAAAAATTCGGTGTCGTCGCCGACATCTTTGAAATGACGGAAGGCCGCTATCCGGACCTTGCCGGGTACGACGCAGTTATAGGGAGCGGGTCGGATTTGAACGTGGCTGATTTCCGGGGGACCATGCCTCAGTGGATGCAGATCGAAAGCGAGATCTTCCGCGCGGGCGAGCTCCCCGTGCTGGCCATATGTTTTGCTTACCAACTGATGGCCGAGGCCTTCGGAGGCGTTACCGGCCCGGCCAGGGAAGAGGTCAAGGGCGCGAACCACGTTGAGATAGTGGAGCCTGAAAACCCGCTTTTCGCCGGCATAAATAAAGCCTTTATCGAGGTTTTTGAAGCGCACGGGCAGGAAGTCTATCCCGCAAATATCCCCGAAGGTTTCAGGCTGGTCGCCCGGTCCGCGAGAACGCCGGTCGAAGCCGTTTCCCGAGTTCTTTCCAATGGTACGCCGTTGTTCGGCGTGCAATTCCATCCCGAGGCCGGCACTAGGATGCTCGAGCTCGGAGCGCCCGACATTTTTGGATACCAGATCCTGGCAAACTTCCTTGGCATTGTTTTGGAACATAAAAAGGCCTCCGTCCAGCCACAAAACTTGGCCGTTGAAAGCGCGAAAAAAGAAGTGTTTTCAGATATTGGAATGCGAGGCCTGACCTCCGGAGCGGTAAAAGAAACAGTGTTCGGACTGCCAGAATTGTCTCAAGCCGTATCGGAGCGGGGAAGAGATACGTTTGTTTCACTCCCGATGAAGCTGGGGCATGCTAAAAACGCCATAGACGGAATGAGCCTTGCCGAATTTGATGAGATGACCCGCATACACGGCGGGATGAACGTTCTCGGGAACGGCGCTTTCGGTGGGAATAAGAACGTCGTTACTATGAACACCGGCAGGCAATTCGCCTTAAACATAAGAAAAGGTGAAATGCTCAATGCCAACATTTCATTGGATGTGGACGGGCAGAAAATTACCAGGGTCACGCACGGAATAGGTTACACCGCCTACGAGTATGAAGTAAAGGGAAACAAGGTTACCGTAACCATGTTCGTGCCGGCAAGTTCAGATGACAGGGAAATGTGGCTGGTTGATAACCCGGCAGGCGTTGAAATTCATTTGCAGGCGGCGGGACAAAAAGTTTCCTTCGATGAAGTTTCTTTTGGATTAGCCATTGATGGTGATGAAATACGGGAAGTCGGTTCGGTTAAAGCCAAAGAGGATTTCCAGGTTGCGCAAAATAGCTGGAAGAACGTTTTATCCGCAGAGTTGGAACGTGCCCCGGATGGAAAGGAGCTCATGAAATTACCGGCGGATATTCAGAGAGAGGTCATCTGGGACGTATATCAGGTGATGGCCGCCGTGCAAACGGTTGATGACCGCGGGCAAAAGAGAAAAGTCCCCGCCATAGGCTCGGCCTATACGTTCACGGGGCAGCCTTTGCACGTGCGTGACAGCCTGCAGTTTATAGGGCTTTTAAGCAAGACGGCCCCGGACGTCGCGAAAGACACGATCCTGTTCTTTGCCGCGCGCCAGCAGCAAAACGGGAAGATGCCGTACACTGTTTTTAACGGCGGGGAATTGATGGACCGCGGCCACAGCGACCAAAACTACTGGCTCGTGCAGGCGGTGCATGAATATATCAGCAACACCGGAGATGTGAGTATTCTTAAAATAAAATTGCCCTATGTGCTCAACGAATTGGCACAGACCGATTGGAACAGGGAGTTATATAAGGTAGAACCTCAGTTTACGGAACCGGCTCCTCTACTCGAACATCTGCGCAGGGCCATAAAGAACATCCGGTTGGGCAGGCACGGCATACCGGTAATAGAAGACGGTGATTGGGATGACGCCATAAGCGGCCTTGGCGCCAGCGGCGAGAGTGTAATGAACGCGGGCATGTATGCCTGGTCACTGCAGAAAATGGCGGAAATATACGGTCAATTGGGAGAGGGCGCGGTTAATGGGATGTTAGCGGGGGATCAATACAATGACGATATCGCCTGGTTCAGAAATGAAGAGCAAAAGATAAAGGACACGTTGAACAGGGATGTGAGCGAAGGCGGATGCTGGGACGGGAATTGGTATATCAGAGGTTTTGATAATAATGGAAAGCCCTTCGGTTCCAGTAAAAACGCTGAGGGACAAATCCATTTAAACGCCCAATCATGGCCTCTGCTGGCAGGTATCGCCGGCGCGCAGAGAGCGGCGATAATCGTAAAGGCCGTTAACGAAAAACTTTTGCGCAACGGCGGTTTAGATCTGCTCGGGCCTACGCCGTACACCGCGCAAAGTAAGGAGCTCGGCCGGATAGGTTATTTGCGTCCGGGCGTCAAAGAGAACGGCGGCCAGTGGCCCCAGTCCACCGCGTGGTGGATTAGAGCTTTGGCGCGGTATGATCTGGACCCGGAAAACGCCCGGCTGCTGCTGAAAAATCTTCTGATGTCAAACGCTGGTGCTGACAGGGACGGATTAGTCACTCACGAATATCTTGAAGGGTCCGCCTCCAAACGTCCCGGAACGCCGGGAGAACGCGGTTTAGTGCAGACGGCGGCATTCATAGCGGCTCTTATATTAGACTCCAAAAAGATGGGGATCGTAAGCGGGTATGAACAGCTGACGTTGAATGGCGCAGAGGCATCGCCGCAGAATTATGATCGCGTAAGGCAGCACCACTTCGGAGGTTTCGAGATCTGGGTTGATAAGGCTGATAAATACGGCGAGTGGATCAGAGAAGAAGGCCACCCCGCCAAAAACAACCCCGGCAGTTACAAGGTAACAAGAGCGCAAGAGCAGCCTAGGGTAGTTCCCGCCGCGCTTTCGAGGATCAACGAATTGCGGCAGGGGGTCGTTTCGGCGCGCGGAGCGTCCGGCTACGTCTGCGGCAGGAACGCCGAAAATATCTATGTGATAATGGCCAAGCACAGCCTTAACGCGGAAAACGGGCGGCTTGCCGAGCAAACCGTCGACGTTCATTTTAATAACGGCGTAGTGGGCTTCGGGCAGGTATTTACCGCAGGAGATGAGGTTCTGGTAGGTAACCAGGACAAGTGCGAACGTCCGGTGGATATAGCCATCATCCGTGTGCCTGTCGGTTCTCTGGAGAAAGAAAACGGTGAATACCTGACGGCCGATGAACAACAGCAGGCGGCCAGCAGCGTCAAGGTCCTTTCTACCGCCCCCAGATCACCTCCCGAAGGAAAACCTGTCGTTCTGATCTCAGGCGAACACGGGCCGAAGACCTGGCAGACCGTGTCTCGAGGACTGAGAACTTACACTATAAACGCGGGCGGAAAACAGGTAAGCGCGCAGCACCTGATGCTCCCTCAAAACGAACCCGGAAAAACAGACAGCATCGAACGCGGAGATTCCGGCTCGCCCGTGTTCGACCTTGAAACCGGAGAAGTGGTAGGCACGCTGACCGGCCCGCATGACCAGGGTAATAATTACTACACCGCCTTTGTTCCCGCCGAGGCCATAACATCATATATCGACAGATTCGTTAAACCATTGTGTATTTCAACTCCTGAGAACGCCGCTCATGTAGCGGGCGTTGCAGCGGTTGTGCCTGTCGAACCTGTTGTTCCGGAGAGCCTTGATTTTAAAACAAAATATGAGACGGCAAAGGGAAGACGGCTCGGGGACAATGACAGATACTGGGCGCCTGCCGCAAAACTTTTCGAAGAAGCAAAGCAAAGAGACCCTCAGCCTCTTTGGTTTTTCGAGAAGGTCTTCGGGATGTTCCGTTCAAAGAACATAAATATACTGGAAGCCGCCTGCGGCAGCGGCAGGGCGATGAAGGAAATCTCTAAAATGGGATATGAAAATATTTTAGGGATAGACATCTCGCAGGGCGCCCTGGACCTGGCCGAGAGCAACGGCATACCGAAAGAAAGACTCGCAAGGATGAATATAAAGGCCGAGCCCCTGCCGGGAGAGCCGGGTAAATACCAGGTGATCCTGGCAAGCGACCTGCTGCTCTATTTTACGCCGGCGGAATTGATCGGTACCCTTAAAAAATTCCACGACGCGCTGGGCGAAAACGGCGTGCTCGCGATCCGGTGGGCTGTTGGGAACGATGAAGTAGAGGATAAAGGCAGACGCTGGGTCTTCAACGCTTCCCGAGAATATATCACAGCCTTGATGAAAGAATGTGGTTTCGAAGTAGATTTCATCGAGTCAAGGGTTGAACCGGTCTACATAGCCAGCAATATGGACATCACGTGCAATTACTGGTACGTTATAGCCAAGAAAAAAACCGGTGGTGGATCAACGGGAAGCGGTGACGTTTCAGCGGAGTCTATAAAAGAGACTCCGGAGGCGACGGAATTGTCCAGGGCGGGGATTACCGATCCCGAAAAACGTCTCTCTATATTGCGGAGACTTAAGACGCATAACATAGATGATCCGGCGAGATTATTCAGAGTCCTGAGCGCGATCGCCGGCTCCGCAAGAGCGTCTATCCCGGCGGAGCGGCGGCAAAAAGCCGTTGAAGCGGCGCTGCTTAAAGACGCTGGTTTCTTCGCGCTCAATAACCTGTCCATCCCTCCGTTATTTGAAGAAAGAAATTTTGAAGGCATACTCAGGATATTCGGAGAGAAGAGCCCTGCCTTGAACCCCGAGGCCAAAGACCTGTTCGAGCACTTCATAGCGTTCCCCGGCATTGAAAATGTTATCAGATATACCGCGACGGAACTGGAATCGGGCCACAAGGAGGAATTATCTCATCGGATAGCGGAACTTAAACAGGCAAAACTACTTGAAGATCATGGATTTGAAATAGCGTATTTTGGTTTGGTCATCGGTAAACCCGTTGATGTCGAGATAGATCTGGTAGTAAAGAAAAAGGTAAGGGTTTTGGATTCTGACGGGACAGCCAGAGACAGGGTAGCGTTTTCCTTCGTGGAATGCAAGCAGATCGAAAACAACAATTATGTGGAGCCGAGCGAGATCATTAAACGCTATGAGTACAGGGAAAAATGCGAGAAACTTTCGGGTCTGCTGGCGCTTCTCAGAAGGGGACGTAACCTGAACTCCAGGGAAGCGGCCGTGCGGGAGCTTTGCCTTAGCGTGATGGGGGAGGACGGTGTAAACGAGCTGCGCTTGGAACGGGCCGGAATGATCTTAAGCCTTACGGTAGAGGGGTTATTTAAAAAGGCGACTCCCGAGACGGTTCAGGAATATATCGATAAGATACACGATAACCCCGGTGATGAAGGAGTTTATAAAGAAATATATGACAAGAGCCCCGATTTCTTTTCCTGGCTCGTAAATGTTCTGCCCGGTACGGTTTCTGCGCAGATGCGCGCCTGGGAGCAGAGAAATCCAAACTCCAAGAGATCCCTGTACCTTGAAAATTTAAAGAACAGGCCCGAAGCGGAGAATTTTTCCCAGTCAATATTTATCAGTCCTTCTTTCCATCCTTTTACGCCGGAAAGGCATTACCGCTGGGGGAAAGAGGATCTGTCGTATGAAACGGCGCTGTTCGCCCCGGAAATGCCCTCTCTTCGGGCGGCAGCGGAGAAAGCTTATGCTCTGCCCCTTGAATTTGGGGCGCAGTTTGCTCCCGCGACCCTGCAGTCCAGCCGTTGGTTCGGTAAGCTTTTCGGCAGGAACGCGGTGACCGACTTCATCGACGAGTTGTTCGTCGCGCCTTTTAAGGAACTTGGCGAATTCTCGGTGTTGTTGGAGAAATACGCGGCGTTTAAATACAAGACCGGTATAACTTCCGCCCAAAGGTTACTTAACCGGAAACGTTACGACGAGGCCGTCGGGGAATTCTTTATCAGGCACGGATACGTGAAAACGGCGGAGGAATTGACGGACAATGCGGGCTTTGTACTGTTTCGGGCGGGTATGCTTGAGATAATGGCCTTTGCTTCCGGAACAAGATTCCGCAGGCTGGCCCTGGTCATAGGTCACTTCAGCTATAATCTCAAGGGCAAAATACCCGGTGTGAAACGGCCTTCAATGACGCTGGGAGAAAATGAAGAGGCCAACCTGGCTGAACTGATAGGCAGGGTCACGCTCCCCAATACAGGCACCGACAGGAACCCCATACTGGATGATCCTGTAAGCAAATATATCATTGAAAACGCCGGACGGGAGCCCGTTTCCGTGGTGGACGTGGGCTGCGCCTCGGGCGTCACGACACTCGAGACGGCAAATAGATTCCGGGGCAGGGCTAACGTGGTCGGCCTGGACCTGAATATGCCGGATTACGTGGTGGAGTTCTTCATCCCGGAAACAGCGACTAATTCCTTTAACGGCAAACACGTGGCTTATTTCGAGATCGTCAGGAACGCTGCCGGCGAGGTCAGTCATAATCTCACGCTCCTCGCCCGCATAGATTACGAAAAGGAAGGGGCACAGCTTACTACTTTTTCCAGGGTTCCTCAGCAATACGCGCAAAAAGCGGCGGCCGAAGCTGAAAAGGCAAGGACAGAGCTGCTTAGAAAAGCGTTGGGTGACAGTTTCAGCGAGGGAGCCGACGTCAGCGTTCTGCCGGACGCAGCTGAAGGCGGGAACAGAATTTATTTCGACCCGGTCAGAAAACTCTCAAAGGACGCGCCCAACCTCCGTTTCGCTAAAAGCGGCTTCGAGCTTTCAACTGTCGAGGGAGAGGTTGACGTTATAAGGGTGGGGAACGTATTCTGGTACTATACCCGCGAAGAGGTCGAAAAGGCGATCGAGCTCATGGGGAAGAAACTGAAAGAAGGCGGTATTCTCTTCGCGGCCGCCGACGAGACCTCGTATATCGCGTTCAAGAAAATGTCCGGCAGGATGGTGCCTTATACTTTTGCCGTCAGGATGCACGTGCTGGAAACCGCGCCGTCCTTTTTCAAGACGCAGTTCCCTCAATATGAAAAGCTCTACACGTATTTTAAAAACATTTATACCAAGAAAATATCCAGGAACTTTGATCTTTACGTCGAGCGGAGGGTTTCCGAAGAAGCGGCTGAATCTCTTGCGGAAAGCATACGCTCTAAAGGATACGCCGTGACCGTCGGCAACGAGTATTTATACATAGACCTGCAGTCACCGGAACTGGCACTGGGCACGATATCGGCCACTCCCGATTCTTTCGAATCGCTTGTTGCCGATCATTTTGCCGGCAGGGACAGCATCAGGGGGCTCGATTTCGGGGCGGCGGACGGAGCCGTGACCTCCAAGGTAAAAGCCGTTTTGAAAAAGCGTTTCAAAAAGCTCGTCTACTACGGGCTTGAAAAAGAATGGCGCAACGTATTCCTGGCCAAGATCAAATGGCTGCCGGTAAAACTTTTCGACATAGGAAGAAAAGACATAGGCGGCTTCGGCAGGCAGGACCTGATAACGATCTGCAATCCCAGGCCGCAGAATCTTGAAACGTTGGTGACCGAGGCCAAAAAAGCCGTGTCCGACGACGGCCTGGTCGTTGTAATGCTTTTCACGAAAGACCTGCAGCAATTGTTCAGCAACCACGACCTATTCGGAGAACTGCCGCCGCAGCGCGCGCGGGAGATATTGTCGGGATTTAAGCTTGTCAAGTTCAAAGAGAGAGCTGTGAACTATGATTACTATGCGTTCGTGTATTCGCCGAGTTCTTTCAACCCGCGAGCGGCCGAGTCCGGGATCTCCGGCGCGAGGATGAACATAGAGAACCGCAAGATGATGATGACGCATTCTTTTATGACGGCGGTCTTCGCCAGTATAATTATCGGCCTCTTTTTCCACGGCGCGTGGCCCTTCATCTTTTTGTTCGGTACGCCTTCTGTATTCTTCATGATCGAGGGGTCGATAATAAAAGATTTCAGCAGCGACCTGCCTTTAAAGACCGCGCTTTCTAGGGATATAGACCCTATGCTTGATTCTTTATCAAAAGAAACCGGGATCCCGAGAGAGAGGATAATCGCGGACCTGGACAACGCGAGCAATTACAGACGCGTATTCACGCACGGTGAAAGCTTTAATCTTGAACTCGATGTCGTCAAACCGGGAGCAATACCCGGAGAAGCGACCGTGCACGTCGATCCCAACGTCCTCAATCTTATGAACGGGGATTACTCTTTCTTCAAGCCGATACTCTACGGGCACATTAAGAGACATTATAACAACGCGGTTAAACACCCGGGTTTTGTAAAAAAATACCCGCTGCTCGAAGAGATACTGGTCTCTCTGGGTGATTTCTACTTCGATCTGCCTAACGCCGTGGCCGAAGCCGTAATAAATCTGGCTAAGAACGTAAAACCCAAGCCTAAAAATATTGAAGCGCAGGAACCCCTGACGGAAAAAAGAAATATCCCGGCGGCAGTACTGGCCGGGGACGGTTTTGAGCAGTATGGACGTACGGCGGATATCAATACGTCCGGGGGGAAGGAGGCCGGCGACGCGGCATCTCCCGCGCGGGAAGTTACCCCGTTGCTCGCGGCGGGCCGGACTATCAGAGGGGCGCTTTCGACTGTTTCGACGGCCAGTAAACTGCCCGAGGCGATAACAGAAAGATTGAACCCGATCTTGTCGATCGCGCCGGGACTGCTGGGTAAAAACTACTTTATCTTTTCAAGCGTTCCCGGGGATATTGAAGGCTTGTTGAGGCAGAGGGCTGGCCTGGGCTTGAGCGCCGTAGGGATCGCGCCACTGGGTGATAATTCCACAGCGGGTATGAACCATATCGGACGTTTGAGCAGGGCGGAAATACCCGTCGAGGGCGGGGAAAACATTTTGATCGACGTATGGGCTAAGGAGATAGCCTCGAACAATGGCAACAGGGCCTGGGCCCTATACTATGCGTTGCCGGATCAGGCAAGCGAACTGATAACAGCGAGAGCTCCTCTAGCCGTGGCGGAGCTCGTAAAAAACAATATACCCGTGCAGAAAGAGCTGGGGCTTGACGCGGGAAATCTGGCGGGAAGAAAAGCGCCGTTCGAGATCGACGTGATCGAGACGGAAGACCCGTCGAACGCTCCGGAAACAGCCTTCGAAGGCATGAACGAACACACCGCGATGTTCAGGGGCGCCGTGAAGATACTGGTATCCTCCAAAGCCTTATCGGCCGAAGAAAGCGCGCGGCACAGGAAAGTATTCGACATCGTCTCCGCCGCCGGCGAGCAGGAAGCGTCCGTGCTCGCGGACGCCGGGTCGGCGATTAAAATTAAATCCGCGGAACTCGGTGTTTCAAAAAGCAGGGTAAACGTCGCGGTCGCTGTCGAACTGCCCAGGACGAGGTCGGGAGTGATCGACGTGGATAACTTCACTAAACACGTGTTTGAACTGAGAGGCAGCCTGGGAATAGATACGGTGCTCGTCAGGATTCCTTCCGGGCAGAAGATCGAAAGCATGGTGGTGATGAAGGATGCGATCGCGAATCTCCAGTCCCAGGGAGTGAGGATATTTTTTGATTACGGCGTTTCCGGAAAGGATTTCTCCGTTGACAGGACGGCCGCGGCTATGGTTGAACTCTCAAGGCTTGGATCACAGGGACTGCAGATAGACCTGAGCGATGTGAAAGAGGCGTCGGCGGATGAGGCCGCGAGGCTTCTCCTGTCCCTGAGACGGATAAACCCCGATATAGAACTTTCCGTCCTGCCGGGCGAGGGGTTGTCCGGGAATGCCAGGCTGGCGGAGATATGTTCTAATAATAATTTTGTTGCGGCAAGGAAAGTTGAACTCTCAAAGACCGGACAGGATCAGATAAAGCAAGCTGGCAGCGGCTCCGGCCGGATATGGTATCAGGTACAGTTGCCTCAAGGCGTATCTGAAATGGACAGTGCAGTGCTCGATAATTTCTTTACCGATCTCGAAACCTCAAACGCCTGGGGCATTGCCGTCCCCGAGCCGCGGGACGAAAGCCTGGTCGGGATCGGCGAAACGCCGATCAAAGACCGCCTTGTCGGAATAATCCGTTCCAGGATCGCCAGCTTGCAGGGGATGCCGCAGGACCCGTATCAGCAGGCTTACGATACGGCTTGGAACCTGGACGCGGAAGAGGTCCCGGAGTTGTCGCCTCTTGTTCAGATGAGCGTAATACTGTTCGTAGACGCCTGTAAGGCCCGTAAATTCGACGAAGCTTACGCGCACCTCAAAGTCATTAACGGGCGCAGGGGAACGGATCTAGCGGCCTTCAGGGCGGCCAGGAATTATCTGGAACGCCGTCAGGCTCTTGTAGAAGCCACTGCTAACAGCAGCGAAAAAGAAGAATACCTCAAATCCGCGGCCGGTTTCGTCAACGCTGTACTGGAGAGAAACCTAATCGAAAGGTACAGCGATAAAGAAATGCCTCTCCTGAGCAAGACGCACAGGCAGGGGTACGGTATGACGCTCGTCGAGGCGGTAAGGCAGGCCGGCTTCGTCGAAGGCAATTCTTACGAAGAGGCTTACGCGAACTATGCGAAGGCATTGAAAGCGCAGGCGGGAAAAACGCCTGAAATGGATATGATCGTCACAAAACTCGCGAACCTCAATAACACCTCCAACCAGCGCGAAGTCGAACTGGCAGCGGCCGAAAGCATAAGTGAGGCCCTTGAGATGATAAAGGCGGGTAAGCTGAGCATTAAGGACCCGGTCGTCATCGCCGGACTCATACGGTTGTATAGCCTCGCTCAAAAAGACGCGTTGAACATTAAAGAAAGAATAAAAGTGTCCGGCAACGCCGCGGTAGGTTCGTTAGGCGCTATGCTGGGTGCAGGATAATGCACATTTAAGCCTGATTCCCGCCGGGACTGACTCATTTAAATAATAATCGGAAATAAGCCACCCTTTTTTACATCTATCCTGCCCGTTCTTCGCGTACTAACCGCTGCCAGACTATCTAAATTTGACCCTTGCGATACTCAGTTTACCGGAAAACATCCGCCCTGCGTTAGCCGTTCCACCTGAGAGCCTTACAAAAGTAAAAAAATTGATTGGCTCTTATACGGATTGCCTTTCCTTTTGCGGTTTTGGCAAGGGGACAACCGGTTTCAGCCATTTAAGTTCCATTATTTTGCTGTTTTTGCGCTATGCGTGCCTATCTCACCCAGGTAAACGTAATATTCACCCGCCAGACAACCTTTTGACAGCTATCTCAGGTTTACAAGTTCCTGTCCGTTTAGCTCAATATGGCCTTTTGCCATATATAGGCTAATTCGGGCCTATTGGCAATCAACTTAGCTTGTGTTTTGACATGCCTAGTGTCAAAAAAAATTAGACTTAAATTTTGATCGTAGATTTTCGGTCCTTTGATGGTTTTGTGCGGAATAGCCAAAAGACCGGCAATTTTGGCACTGATCTAATTATTTGCAATTTATATGAGTTGATGGAAACAGGCCAGGCCTAACATATTTATAAAAAAATTCTAAAATTTTAATTGTAATTGAGTGCCAATTAAAATATGTTAAAGTAAAATATTAAGTAATTGGTTGTTAATCGTCAATTGATGAGTGAATTCAGGCGTGAGTGAATAAAATGGTTTAACTTTTAAGTATAGTGTTTATATATGAATAAGGTAACATAATATATATTATCGGAACTACAATACGGACAGATAACAGATCACAATCGAGATAAAACACGAAATATAAGACCTTCAGAAAACTCACTAGAATCGAGATTTAAATTGTTTATTACGGATGGAAATGGAAGGAATACGGCAGCGTTTGGCAAGAAATTTACAACATCAACGAAACTGCTTGCCGGCCAGACATTCCTGGTTTAATACCGGTTTTTATAGCCTCTGCTGATACTACAGATACCTCTTTAGCCAATAACTCATCAACGGAGCTTACTCCCTTGACAATGGCCGCGACATCCTTGAATTTATCTGAGGCTTCAATGTTCAAGTAACCGCACATTACGTAGCCTTTAGGCGCGGCCACAAGGACCAAAATAGCATTAGGCAGCTCGATCTCATAGCCTTTTACCGTTGTATTGCCAATAGTGATGTCTAATATCTTCATAGATTAGCTCCTCTTTTATTGAACATGGCTGTTTTAGGCCTATTTTTAACTTACATTATAGGTGTATGGTGGGTGTGATGCCATCCTGAACGCGCTTTGCCGGTTAAAAATATCCCAGCAGTGCCGAATTAAATAGCTGACCAGTTGATTATTGTGAATTCTTCGGTGGGTTTTGGCATGGTAACTGAGCTTTTATAGGGCCAGCGTTCAAATTCAAGGCCATTTTTCAATATTATTATAACGAATTCGATGATATTTTGGTCCGGAAGAAGGCAAAGTTTGCTTATGGGAACGGCGAATTCTATAATTTTGCCAATAGCGGCTTTTTCAAGGTCTTCATCTATGCCCTCTGACGGGTTTCTGAAAGCGGCCCGAATAAGTTTCGGGTCCGCTTCGGCCGTAATAGTAGCCTCGAAACCCTGCGGCTGCAGGAAGACGGTTTTAAAACAAAAATCTTTGAGATTTTGCGAACCCATGGATAGGTTAAGGTCCAGCCGGAAATAAATATTTTCGAGGTCAAAACCATAATGGAAAGATTTCAATACGGTTTCGACCTGGTGCATCGCTCCGCCGCCTGACACGTTGTAATAACCCGCGGCCTGCCATTCGAAATAATTCGAGACTTTACCGTCTATCTTCGGCGTTATAAAACCTATCGGCTCAAGCGTCGGGTACTTCTTTTCGGCGCCCTTTATGCCTTTGTAGAGGTAATCCGGCACTTTTTCACCGGTCAATTCGTAGACGTTGATTAGGTACTGCCTGAAGAGGAAATCGAACATCTCGTCGTTACCCGACGAATGGTCGTCGCCGTACCACCAGTTCCAGTCGGAGCCTTCTGCTATGTAGATGCTTTCCCACGCTTTCTTCAACTTTTCGGAATCCCTCAACTCGGGGTGTTTGATAGTGTATTCCATGAGAAAATTTCTCGTGTCCGTGAGATAAGTCCAGGCGAGATTGTCTTCGGGGTGGCCGATCCAGATCCCGTAATTAGAATTGATCCAGGAGCCGGGCCAAAGTGTTTTTAAGGTATCCTGCGGCGGATATTTTTCAAGATAATCGTTTATGGTCACGGTTTCGACTTCCGGGTCTTCCGATATGGTTTTGTAGAGCAGTCTTAGAAAATCCCAGCCGTCGTTGGGGAAATATTCCCAGCAGTTCTCGCCGTCGAGGATAACGGGTATGATGCAGTTCTGGCCCGGTTCGGCCATGTTGCCGATGGAATGGACTCTGCGCATGAAATCATTAACCGCGTCCCTGGGATCCCAGTTGGAGTAAATAAAACCTATGGAATCCGAGAGGGCGTGATCGCGGAAGATGATATTGATCGTGCTGCCGAGAATATCGAGCTTGTAGGGCTTGTAGAGATTTCTCCTGGAAGCGCCGAGGGAAGGGTTTGAATGGAAAAGTATTCCTTCGTCAGTGGCTATCCATTTTATGCCGGCCTGAGCGAAGATCGGGATCACGTCTTCCGAGACGGAGCCTTCGGCGGGCCACATCCCTTTCGGCGCCTGACCAAAAATATTCCGGTAATAATCTATGGCCTTTTCCACCTGGATCCGCGCGTCTTCCCTGTGGGCGAAGCGCTTGGCCGGCAGGGTCATGTGAGGCGTCGCCCCCGTCGCGTTATTAGTATCGCTTATGAGAGGCAGTATCGGGTGATAAAAGGGCGTGGTCGATACTTCTATCTGGCCGCTGTCCTGGAGAGCTTTATATTTTTGAGTTATCATACCGCATATCTCGAGCTGTTTTGCGATAAGCTCTGTTTTTTCTTCTTCCGAAAAATTCTTACCCTTCGCGTAAAGAGATTTTACGAGCTCGTCTTTTTGCTGCCAGTACGGGTCCATCCAGGAAAGATTGAACCAGACCTGGAGGTCCCGGAAGTCCTGGGTCTTGAAATTGGCTTGGATCCGTTTGAGGTCGGCAGGTTTTACCTGTTTCCCCCTCTTTTCCAGCAGCTGCAGGTACCTGGGGTGAGGGTAAACCATTGTTTCCCAGTTGGCCATAAAGAAATTGTGCAGGATGAAGATCTTTTCTTCTTCGGAAAGGTTGTCGGCGTTTTTCAGGGTCAGGTCCATGAACCTGTCGCGGGCGGTTTTTTTTGCGTAGTCGTCGAGCTGGGTCAGGAGCGACGGGACCAGATTGAAATTAGATTTAATTTTAGGGAACTCATCGAGGATTGCCGCGGTATCGTAATAATCTTTAACCGCGTGGAGCCTGACCCAGGGAAGCTCGTATACTCCGGTCGAAGGATTTTTGTACATCGGCTGGTGCTGGTGCCATAAAAATGCTAGATAAACCTTGTTCATAGTGAAACCTGCTCGCGCCGATCTCTTGTAACACAGACCGGGCGGAACGCTTAAAACTTTGCCGAGACCTCGAACTGGTACCTCGTAGCGGGGTCGCTGTGGGGCCAGAAAACAATGAACGTCGGAGGGGTATAGCGGTTGTAAGACAGCCGCATTTCAGTGTATTTCGAAAAAGTATATTTTGCGTATATATCCAGTTCAACCCCCAGTGAAAAATTAGCGCCGTAGAGCTTTTCAAAGCCCGAGGCATCCGGCGCCCCGTTGGGACCCTCCGTAGCCGCGAAGTAATAATAATCTAGGCCCAGGTTCCAGCCGTAGATAGGAGAAAAATCAACGCCTACATTGAGGGCGTCTATGCCCGAATAAGTTGAAGGCAGCGGGAACGTCGCGTCGTAAGGCGACGCCGCGAAAAGCTCGCCGTAGCCCGACCGTTCCAGGCCGTCAAACCTTTTAGTCTGGCCGGGGTTAAACGAGCCGTCGTCCGCGAACAGAGACGGGTTGTTGTCCCCGGTATTAAATGCCACCTGGGCGTGAGCGGCGACTTTGCCCAGCTTAGTTTTTTCCCCTATAAGTTCACCGTACACGTTGTAGCCGAGCCCGTCGATGCTGATAGCAGAACCGTCAGACCTTTGCACCGAACCCTTTTCCTTTGCGATCTCGAAGCGAACATTAGATATGTCTTCTCTCCTGGTGATATAGAGGTCAATGAAATCTTTATTTATGAAAGTAGTGTCGTAAGCGGTGTTGCCCTTGAAATATTTTGATCCGGAAGCGTCGGCATCCATGAAATACGAGACCTCGAAGTGGAATTTGTTCTTATCATAACGGTTGACCAGTCCGTAGAGGTCATGGTCGTAACCGGGCCTTAGGCCGTCAGAAAGTTTAGCCGTGAAGACCTCGGTTTCAAGAGCCAGCGGATAGTACTCAAAGAGATCGCCGCCTCTCTTGAAATTGAACTTGGGCACCGGCAGGGGCAGATTATACTTGCCGTATATCCTGAACGCGAAAACACCGGTGCCGTTATCCGAGATAATAAGACCGTTGCCGTAATTCAGGGGCTGCTTTCCTACGATGATCGTCACCGGGGTTTCAGCCATGTTCTTGATCTTGACGTAGGCATAATCAATGTACGGTGTAAAATTCGTGCTGGGGTACGGCATGGTGGTCACAGTGCTGGAAGATCCCGGGATGCCCGTGAAGACGGTGGTAGAACCGACTACCCCGATAGCGGAGAGCCTCGTGCAGATCTCAATGCCTTCATTGAATTTCCCGGTCAGGGTCAAGCGGAGCCACTGGCTGTAGTAAGCGAGGGAGTCGGTCGAAGTGGTGTTGTCGAAATCGTTGTTAGTGTAGTTAATGCCCCTCACCCGGTAATCGGTATCGAGATCTATAGCGGAAGCCGTCGCCGTCGCGGGGAATAGAGCCTTCACGGAAAGCAGCAAAAGAAACAATATTGCTAGTTTTAAGTTTCTCATTATTATCTTTTGTTAAATGCTGATCGCTAAGCGCATTCGAGGCCGCTCATCGTTCGGGCAAGTTTATTTATAATAATATCTTATCCCCACCGAAGGGATCCATCCAGCGATCGTCTGGAATAATTTAGTGCCGCTGTTATAGCCGAGCCCTACTTCCGCGCCAAAGCCGAGATTAGGCAGCTCCTGAAAGAAAAACTCAACACCTAGCCCGGCTTCGAGTTCGAGATTTGTGTCGCTCTTGCTGTTGACCGAGTAAGGCTCGATACCGAGAAGCCCGAACGAATATACCGTTAGATGCTGTTCTTTTTTAATGCGATGCAGGAGTTTTAACCCGAGGTCTACTATCGTACTATTGTCGCCTTTGCAGAATCCCGCTATCGTTTCAAAGCCGTTTTGTCCGGGACCCCACTGGCGCAACGAAAGAGAAGTCACTCCGTTGATCGAAACCTGGGAGTTAAAACCCAGGGCCGTTCTTTCTTCTCCCGATGACGCGGGATTTGACGCCTGGGACGAGGAGGAGTCGGAATCGGACGGCACCGCGGATATCTGTTTTTTTGAAACTGGTTTCGCGAAAGAAATACCCGCACAAACCGCAATGACGGTTAACACCAGAACGAAGCGTTTCATACAGCCTCCTTGGATCCTTAAATTCTGCCCATCGAACACTGAGCCTGGCGTCATTATATCAAATAGGGCTCAGAGAAATCAAGAATTTATGCCCCGTCACAACCCCCTGAGAGGCGTGCGGAAATTAAACCCGGAGTGGTCTGGGTTTAATTTTAAAGTACCGGCCGGCATTTAGGTTATTTCTGTTTTGCGGGGACTTGGGGGTTGTTTGAAAGTGCGGCGATCCTCTCCTGCGCGCGCTGAGCCCATGGCGACGAAGGATAAAGAGTGGCCAGCTTTTCGTAGCTGGATCTTGCGTCCTGAGTAGAACCGGTTATCTCATACACTCTTGCCAGGGACTCATAGATCTTCGGCGTGAGGAAATGCTCGGGGTAATTGTCGAGAAAAGCGTTATATGTGGCGATGGCTTCCCTGTAGTTTCCGGCGTTCTCCCTGACCGCGCCGAGCACGGACATCGCCAGAGGTATGACTGTCTTGGGCCGGCCTTTTTCTATCACGGGAGTTATAGCTTTTTCGGCGCCGGCGTAATCCTGCAGATCGAACAAGTACTCCGCTTTTTGCAGTCGGGCTTTATAATCGGCGGTCGTTCCGGGGTACTGGTTAATTATCTCGTCCAGGATCTTAGCTCCGTCCTGAGGTTTTCCCTGCAGAAAATTTGCCTGGGCGAAGGAGAGTTTATCGTTGGCCCTTTCCCTTACCGTATGGTATCTAATGAAAAAGAAAACGGTCAGGGCTATCGAAACGGCAAGTATTCCTGCGATACCGTTGAAGAGCTGCCTGTTGCTCTTGGCCCAGTTTACGGCCCAGAGCACGACATCTTCGAGTTCATTCTTTTTAAGACCCTGCCTTGAAAAGTCCGCCATTTTATCTCCGTTCTATCAGTTTATGAGAGTTATCGCGCATCGTCGCGTAATCGCGCGCGGTGAGGCCGGAACGTCTTAGAGTTTCCTCGATCTTTTTAGCGGTCAACAGGTCGCCCGGTTCGTGAGTGTCCGAATTCAATACCAGGCGCGCCCCGTATTCTTTTGCCAGAGCCGCGACGTGGGCGTTGGTTTTATTATGCCCGTTACGCGTAGTTATCTCAAGGTGCACTTTATTTTTTGCCGCGAGTTTCACCTCGTTGTCAGTTATATAGCCGGGGTGCGCGATGATGTCTGCCCCGGACAGTATTCCGGCGCGGTTCGTGCCTTCCGGAACGGTTTCAACCGGTGTTTCGCCGTGTATAACTACGATCTCCGCGCCCAGCTTCCTCGATAACCTGACAGCTTTTTTTATAAGTTTCGGCGGGACATAAGTTATCTCGATACCGGCGAGGACCTTTATACCGTAGAAAGAGGAGAGTTCTTTGGAAGCCTTTTTAATTCTGGGTATCACGAAATCGAGGTTGGTGAAATCTCCGTGGTCCGTGATCGCTATGGTCTTATAGCCATTCACCTTCGCACGGTAAACAAGCTCCGAGGGAACCAATACACCGTCTGAAAAAAAAGTGTGGGAATGCAGGTCTATCATAGTTTGCCAGCGATAAGCGGTAAGGGATAAGTGGTAAGATAAGTCTAACACTTTATTGCCGTTCACTTATCACTTACCGCTTAACCATTACCGCAGAGTCTAAAAAAAGCGCCCCCGGGCGGACTTGAACCACCAACCCTCTCCTTAGGACGGAGTAGCTCTATCCAGTTGAGCTACGGGGGCGTCAACGTCAACTCAAATTTAAAATCTCAAATTGCAAAACGTTTAAAACAAATACGAAATCTATTATTCGTCAATATGTTATCAGCGAGAGGACATCGTGATCTTTGAGCTTCTCGCGGCCATTTAGAAAAGAAAGCTCTATTAAAAAGGCTATGCCCGCTATGCTACCGCCCGATCTCTTCACAAGTTCTATCACTGCGCCCATCGTGCCACCGGTGGCGAGCAGGTCGTCCACTATCAAAACCTTATCTCCGGGCCTGATGGCGTCCTGGTGCATTTCCAGCGTGTCGGTCCCGTATTCAAGGCTATAAGAGGCCGAGATAGTTTTGTAAGGCAGTTTCCCCTTTTTCCTCACGGGGACGAAGCCGCTGCCCAGGCTGTAAGCGACCGGAGCTCCGAAAATGAAGCCGCGCGATTCCACGGCGACAACCTTGCTGATACCCGCGTTCCTGTATTTTTCCGTCAAGCGCTCTATAGCGGTCTTAAAAAGGCCGCCCTTGTCTATTAGCGTGGTTATGTCTTTAAATATTATGCCTTTCTTTGGGAAATCAGGCACATCCCTGATGGCGGACTTTAGAGCGTTGGTGTCGTTGTTTTCGGACATGGCTTTCTCCCGTGAGGTCAGTCTTTTCTTCTGTCCCTGACGTGCCTGCGGTCGAGTATTGAGCGTCGTCTGTCGCGCTTCGCTTTCCGGCGTTCCAGCCTGACCCTTCTCTTGTCCGGGTATCCCTGACGCCTTTCACGTTTGGCGACCCTTCTTTCAACCTGCCGCCTGTCATGTTTGTCCAGCCTGGAATCCAGGAGTATTTTTTTTGCTTCTTCAGAGTCAATGAGCTTTATTCTCATCGCGATGGATTTGAGCCTCTTGATGGCCCTTTCTTCGAGCTGGCGTACGCGCTCGCGCGAGAGTTTTAATTTCTTTCCCACCAGTTCAAGGGATTCAGGGGGGGTGCCCCCCAGCCCGAAACGAAGCTGAATGATTAGCTTTTCCCTTGGCTGTAGGTAATTCAGTGTCGTTTCCAGATCCGAGTGCTGTCTTAAAAGCTCAGATATCGATTCTGGCGTCGCGCTTTTTTTGTCCGGAATGATATCCCGGATGAAAATATTCCCGTCCGCGTCTATGGGCGTTTCGAGAGAGCTGGTGCCCTGGGATATCTTTGAAGCCCTCATCAGGCTGTCTATCTGGGAAAGCGAGAGCTTCAGCTTCTTGGACATCTCGCGCAGAGTCGGGTTGCGGCCCAGTTTTTCCTGCATGGGCCCCCAGTTCTTGAGCCACTTGTTCAAAGCGTCCCATACGTGGGGTGGAATGCGTATGGTCTTTGCCTGTTCCTCGCAGGCCCTGCGGACGGCCTGGTCTATCCAGTAGGTCGCGTAGGTCGAGAAATGAACATTCCTTCCTGGGTTGAATTTCTCGACCGCCCGCATCAGGCCCATGTTCCCTTCTTCAATAAGGTCGAGAAAATCTATGCCGTGACGGAAGTATTTTTTCGCTATGGGTATGACAAGCCGCAGGTTCGCCTCGACTAATCTTTTCTGGGTTTTTTTGTCGCCGGCATACGCCCTCTTCCAGAGCTTTAACATATCTTCTTTGGGGATCAGGGGGATGTTCTTGATCTCCTTGAAGTAAAGCTGTACCGGATCGAATCTTTCCATTTTTCCCTCAAAACTTTATTTCAAAACCGCTGTAAGATCTCTCTTTGGAATTAGACCAAGCTGTTTTAATGTCTTTGACGAACGCCCCGGGATGGCCGGTTCTTAGCGAATCAAGGAATCCTTCTAATATTTCTTTTTCCCCTTCCGCCTCTATCTCGACTCCGCCGCCCGGCAGGTTCTTTACCCAGCCCGACAGGCCGAGGGTCCCAGCAGATCTTTGTACGAACCACCGGTATCCTATACCCTGAACCCTTCCTTCGACGATCCCGTGCAACATAAATAGATTTGACATTGGTGATGATATAGTGGTCGGGGCGACTGGATTCGAACCAGCGACCTCTCGGTCCCGAACCGAGCGCTCTGCCAACTGAGCCACGCCCCGATAGTTAAACGACGATACGGGCCTCAAGTGTGCCGGCCGCGGAAATATAGGACTCGCTGATTTTATCAAATTTACAGGCAGCAGGTCAACTGCGCGATAACTTTAGACACCGGCGGGGGCATAGCCCGGCTTTATTTTCTCGAAAAATGTTTGTCGAGTTCGCCCCTGGATATTCTCAGCATCGTAGGCCTTCCATGAGGGCAGGTGTTAGGAGCCCTGCATTTGAGGAGTTCTTCGAAGAGATTTGAGGCCTCTTTTTCAGGCAGGGCATCGCCGCCTTTGATGCTCAGGTGACAGGCGGTCCTGATCAATTTTTCGATCTTTTCCGCGGCCGGGATCTTTTTTTCTTCGCTCAGGGCTTCAAGCATTTCTTTGAGAGCGTTGCCCGCGCTGAAGTTATTTCCCAGTACCGCGGGAACGGAGGAGACCCTCACCGTGTTCGTTCCGAACTCGCCTATCTCCCAGCCGGCTTCCCTGAGCAGCTCCAGGCCAGCGGAAGCCGCCGAGAAAAGGCTTGGCGAAAGCTCGATATTTTCCGGGAACAGGAGCGGCTGAAGCACGATATCTTTTGACTGCCATTGTCCGATATATTTTTCATAACGTATCCTCTCCGCGGCGGCGTGCTGGTCGATTATCAAAAGCCCTTCGCTGTCCCTGGCGATGATGTAGAGGTTAAAAGCCTGCCCGATGATCCTTTTAGAGCCCGTGTCGTGCCCGGCGAACTCCGGCTGCAGTGGGCTTGAGTTAACGGCAGGGGCGAATATGCCGGACTTTGCGATCGCTTCAGAGTATGACACGCGGGCACGCGGTTCCCCGAGCTCCGTGCGGACCGCCTGTCCGGCATTGATAGTATCGCACGGAACGTTAAGCTCGGTCGCCGGGGTTTTGTTCAGGGCGCTTTTGATCGAGGTGTATACCAACTGGTATATCTGTTGTTCCTTTGAAAAACGAACCTCTCTTTTGGTCGGGTGGATATTTACATCGATCTCGGAAGGATCGATCTCGAGAAAGATAACGGCTCCGGGGTGCCGGCCCGAGGGCAGGTTCTCCCTGTAAGCTTCATAAAGGGCATGCATGAGGCTTTTTCCGAAATTCACTGGCCGGCCGTTGATGAAGAGGAACTGGTAACTTCTTACCGGCAGGCTGTTCTCTCTTTTTGTTATGTAGCAATCGATTTTCAGGAAAGGATGCTTTACCTCGGCATGGATAAGCGTGGAAGCGAAATCTCTGCCGAGCACGTCGATGATCCTTTCCAGAGGGATGTTGGTCCGGGGCGCTTCGAGGGCGGTCCTACCATCTGAAATGACCTTGAAAGACACCTTATACCACGCCAGAGAGAGTTCTTCTATTATTTTCAGTATCCTGTTGCGTTCGGTGGTCTCGCTCTTTAAGAATTTTTCCCGCACGGGAGTGTTGAAAAAAAGCTCGGCCACCTCGATGTTGGTCCCTGCGGCTCCTGCCCAGGCGGCTTCCTTTTTAATTTTCCCTCCCGAAAGGGCTAGCTCCCAACCGGGACCCGGGCCGGGAGTTTTACTCTGAATAAGCATGTTGGAAACCGCGGCTATCGAAGGAAGCGCTTCTCCCCGAAAACCCATGGAGTGAAGTTTCTCGAGGTCGTCGAAGCCGGTTATTTTACTGGTGGCGTGGCGTGTGACGGCGAGTTTTATTTCGTCGGCGGGTATCCCCGAGCCGTTGTCGCGGACACGGATCAGACGCCGGCCCGCGCCTTTGAGCTCGACCTCAATTGACGTGCTCCCGGCATCGAGCGAGTTCTCGATAAGCTCTTTGACAACGTTCGCTGGCCGCTCGACTACTTCTCCGGCCGCAATCTTGTTGATCGTTTCTTCAGGGAGTATTGAAATAGGCATAATATGGATAAAATTAATTTACGGGCTGAAAAATAATTCGCTTGTACGATGGTTTTATTTTTTGGCGAGCTTTATGGGTTTTTCGCAGAGTTGGTAATACGAGCACCTTTCGAAACACGTGTCCGTCACCCCGAGAGCGAGCTTGGTGTCGCAATCCGTGGCATCGAAAGCCATGCGGTTGATGTGGCGGAAATCTATAGGGTCTATTTTGGTAAAAACTATGCCGATCCTCCACATCTCGCCTTTTGAAAGCACCCAGACGGCCTTGCCTTCGAGAGGTTGGGTTTTTAGGCCCGGCACGTCGATGCAGAGATTGATGTTGGTCCCGACGGGGATCGAGGTGAAGCTCAATATCGCCATCCCGCCCGCGGACAGATCAACGAGAATTCCGGGAACGGCCTTGTTATTGAGCGAAATCTGGATAGGTTCATCCATCTCGTGCAGTACCGGAAGACGGTTGTGTCTGCGTTTTTCGTGTTGCATTTTTTTCTCCAATGTCAGGAAATATTCAATGCTTCTTTTTTCCAGCGGGCAATCAGCGCCAGAGCTTCCAGCGGAGTAAGGTCGTCAACATCAAGTTTGTTTAATTCTATCAAAAATTTTGAGGGAGGTAAAGAAAAAAAATCGAGCTGGTTGGCGCCTCGCCCGGGCAGGTCCGAAACGGGTTTTTGTTCGAGGGCCGAAAGGATCCCGTAAGCCCTGGTGATAACTTCTTCGGGAAGTCCCGCGAGTTTCGCCACGTGGATCCCGTAGGAGCGGTCCGCGGCGCCCGGGACTATCTTGTGAAGGAAAATGACTTCTCCCTCCCACTCCTTGACCGAAACGTTGTAGTTCTTCACGCCTGGAAGTTTCCCGTCCAGGTCCGTGAGCTCAAAATAATGCGTCGCGAATAATACCTTGGGGCCCCTGCCCGCCGAGTCCCTTATTCCCGAGAGGTATTCCACCGTCGCCCAAGCGATGGAAATACCGTCATAGGTGGAGGTACCACGGCCGACCTCATCGAGTATTATGAGGCTCCTCGGGGTATGCTGGTTTAGGATATTCGCGGTTTCGTGCATTTCGACCATGAAAGTGGATTCCCCGCCGGTCAGGTTATCCCCCGCGCCGATCCTTGTAAAGATCCTGTCGATCACGCCCACCCGGGCTTTCGAGCACGGGACGAAGGAGCCCGCCTGGGCCAGGATCACGATGTGCGCGACCTGGCGCAGATACGTGGATTTGCCGGCCATGTTCGGGCCGGTTAAAAGGATTATCTTGTCGCTTTCACCGTTAATATAAGTGTCATTCGAGACGAAGGAACCGCTTTTAATTTTTCTTTCAACGACGGGGTGACGGCCGTCTATGATCTCGAGTTCCGACGAATCGTCTATAAGCGGTTTTGAATAATTATGGAGGACCGCGGTTTCCGCGAAGGCCGCGTAAATATCAAGCTCGGCCGCTGCCAGCGCCGTTGTTTGAAGGAGCTGGGCGAAACCTAGAACCTCTCCGCAGACGTTCTTGTAAGCCTGGTCTTCCAGGCCCGAGATCTTTTCCTGCGCCGTGAGTATCTTTTCTTCGAAGATCTTCAGCTCGGGCGTGATAAAACGTTCGCCGTTCGTCACCGTCTGTTTCCTGACGTAATCCGGCCCGGCCAGGTGAAGGTTCGCTTTAGATATCTCTATGTAATAACCGAAGACCGAAGTGTAGCCGATCTTCAGAGAGTTGATGCCTGTTTTTTTGCGTTCATTCTGTTCCATCTCGGAAATAAGGTTCTTACTCTCGCGGCTGACCTTTCTGAGATCGTCCAGCTCCGGATTGAACCCCTCGCGTATCACTCCCCCGTCCTTGAGCAGGGCGGGAGGGTCGTCGCTGATGGAACTGGCTATGATACCGGTAACCGGCGGCGGGGGCTGGAGCCTGTTAATAAGTTTCATTATCGACGACTCGGGTCCTCCCGTGGGCATGTCGCCGTTCTGTTTTTGCAGCTCCGAGGCAATAAGTGAAAGCGACTCGAGTGAGTTCTTTAAAGCTATGAGTTCTCTGGGCCCGGCGCTGAAAGATGAAAGCCTGGTCAGTATGCGTTCGACATCGGAAACGTTCTTGAGGTGTTCCCGGGCGTTGCGCCTCAGGAGCCCATCCTCTATAAAGAACTCTACCGCGGACTGGCGTTCGGATATCTTTTTCCGGGACAGCAGCGGTTTGAGGATCCACTGCCTCAGCGTCCTTCCTCCCATGGAAGTCAGAGTGGAGTCCACGCTTCCGAGCAGGGAATCCTCCTTGCTGCGTGATGCAGAACCCTCGACTATCTCCAGGTTCCTGAGAGCATTCTCGTCAAGCAGAAGGAAGTCGTCCGTGGAGTAGTATCTGGTCCGCATCAGGGTGTCAAGCCTGCCTCCCTGCGTTTTTTCCATATAGGAGATTATTCCCCCGCACGCCGAAACAGAGAGCGGTTTATCCTCTAAACCCAGCGGTTTGAGGGATTTGAGCTTGAAAAAACCGGTCACCTTGGCAGCGGCTTCGGACGGGGCAAAATGCCACCCTTCCAGCGCCGTCAGGGGCAGGTTCAGGGCTGTGCACAGGGCGGAAAAAAATGGATCCTTTGCCAGGCTGTCCGGTACTATTATTTCGCCGGGATTGACACGGAACAGTTCGGCTTTTAATTTTTCCCTCTGGACCTGGGTCGAGAGGAATTCACCGGTCGAGACATCTACGTAGGCGAGCCCGAAAACTCCGCCGTTCTCGGAAGGATAAAGCGAGACGAGGTAGTTGTTCGTTTTTGCATCGAGGAGGTTATCCTCGATGAGCGTCCCGGGCGTTATGACCCTGACGACGCCTCTTCTCACGATCCCTTTTCCCGAGCCGGGTTCTTCAAGCTGCTCGCAGACCGCGACCTTCTCCCCTGCTTTTATCAATTTCTTTATATAAGAATTAGCCGCGTGATAGGGTATGCCGCACATCGGAACGCTCTGTCGCCTGGTCAGCACGACTTCAAGCAGCGGGGCAGATTTTACGGCGTCTTCGCCGAACATCTCGTAAAAATCGCCCAGGCGGAAAAATAAAATAGTCTCCGGATAGTTCGCTTTGATGTCCCTGTACTGCTGCATAAGGGGGGTGAGCCCGGCTTGCGGGCGTGTGTCTTCGGCGCCCTTGTTCTTTTGCTCCTTATCCGGCATATTCTTCCCGCTGCTACTGGTCATATCGGTTTTAGTTCTCCTGCCCGGCCGGTTCATTCTTCCCGGGGTTTATCAGCTTCTTTAGTTTTTGGATCTGCATCAGCCACCGGTAGGTCCTCATTACATTTCTTACGTAATTCCTTGTCTCCCTGTAAGGTATGTCGCCGGGATCAACACCTATAAGAGGGTTTTGCTGGTACCAGCTCCGTACCTTCGCCCTTCCGGCGTTATAGGCGGCTACGGCGAGTATGGTATTGCCGTTGAACTCAGTTATCAGTTGTTTTATGTATAACGAGCCGAAATGGATGTTAGTGTCAGGATTTTCAAGGTCTACTTTGGAAAACTCCCTATATCCCAGCTCGGGAGCTAGCTCGCGCGCCGTAGAAGGAAGCACCTGCATCAGCCCGATCGCCCCTCTCTGGGATCTCGCCCTTCTTATGAAATTCGATTCAACTTTTATCACCGCGGTTATTAGCAGCGCGTCGACGCCGAATTCCCTGGAACAGTGGTTGATGGTATCCGTGTGGAACACGGGGCGCAGCAGGTTTAACGGAAGTTCGAAATAAAAAAGAGAAAATATCAAAATGATGAATAGGGCGCCGGTCGATAATATTTTAATTTTCATCGCAGGACCTGTTCGAGTTTGCCCGAGAGGGTGTTGACTTTCACGTCGGTAATTTTTACGGCTACCACTTTTCCGGTCAGGTCTATCCCGGACTGGAAAGAAACCTTCTTGTTGCTCCTCGTGCGGCCTTCGAAAACGTCGTCGGACCTGCAATCTACCAGCACTTCATGGACGCTGTTGATAAGCCTGGCATTTCTTTCGCTGGAGATCCCGTTCCCAAGGTCGAGGACTTCCTTCAGCCGCGATTCTTTTTTTTCAAGCGTGACGTCGTCGCTGAGGCCGGCCGCTTCGGTGCCGGGCCTGGATGAATACTTGAAAGCGAATAGCGAATCGAACCCGGCAGTTTTTAAGACTTTAAGGGTGTCCTTGAAATCATCATCGGTTTCGCCGGGAAAACCGATCAATATGTCGGTCGTTATGTTCACGCCTGGGATCCTCTTTTTCACTTTTTCTATGATATTCAGGTAATCCGAAGAAGAGTAACGCCTGTTCATTTTTTTAAGGACCGAGTCTGAACCCGACTGAAGGGGCAGGTGAAGGTGTTCGCAGACCTTTTCCAGGTTCGCCATTGAATCGATGAGTTTATCGCTCAAGTCCTTGGGGTGGCTGGTCATGAACCTGACCCGTTCCAGTCCGTCGACCGCGTTGATCTTTTCCAGAAGTTCCGGAAAATCCAGCGTCTCCGCGTTCCGGCCGGCAGGGTTTTCAGCGGCGCTTCGAACACCCGGCGCGTAGCCGCCCTTATATGAATTGACATTCTGTCCCAGCAGCGTTATTTCTTTAACACCCTTCCCGACCAGAGCCTCGATCTCTCTGAGTATTTCCCGCGCGGACCTGCTTATTTCAGGGCCGCGGACTAGCGGCACCACGCAGTATGAACAAAAATTTTCACAGCCGCGCATTATAGTAACGAAGGCCGATACGGGATGAGCCGGCGAATGCGTGGAAGATTCGGCGGCGGGATCGCCTGGACCGCTTATGCGCCATCTGATCAATTCTTTTTTCAGTGTTTCAGGAAACCCGGCGATATCTTTTGCGCCCACTATCAGGTCTACGATGCGGAATCTTTTTTTAATTTCCTTGCCGGCCCTCTGGGCCATGCAGCCGGCGACTATTATCTTGAGCCCCGGATTCAACTTTTTTAGCGGCTCGATCCTGCCCAGAAAAGAATATGCTTTTTGTTCCGGCAGTTGCCTGACAGAACAGGTGTTGAGTATGATCACACCGGCCTCTTTTATATCGGCGGTTTGCGAAAAACCGGATTCGACCAGCTGAGAAGAAATATAATCCGAGTCCGATACGTTCATCTGGCAGCCGTAGGTTTTGAGGTAGAATTTCATGTGTGATTATTATATCAATTTAGAGGGCCGCAATGGAATACGGATGTTAAAGAAAAGACGGAAGACGGGCGGTAAAAAAACCGGGACATCGCTTAACGGGCCTCTTGCCAAGCCCCGGACGAAAACTGCCGGAAGAAAGCGTTTTTATCTTTTTCTTTTTTTTCCGGTCAATTTCTTAATGGTCCTTTTAACCGGTTTTGCCGGGGGGCGCAGCTCAATGATCTCGGTAGGCAGGCCCATGGTATTTAGCAGATTGATGAACGGGTCCGGGTCCAATTCTTCAACGTTGACCATCGTCTTTACATCCCAGGCGCCTTTTGCCACGAGCATGGCGGCCGCTACGGGCGGTACACCCGCGGTATAGCTGATCGCCTGCGATTCGACTTCTTTGTAGCACTCGGAGTGGTCGCAGATATTGTAAATGAATATTTCTTTTTCAACCGAATTCTTCATGCCTCTTATGAGATTGCCGATGCAGGTTTTTCCCGTGTAGTTTTTTGCCAGCGATAGCGGATCAGGGAGTATGGCCTTCAATACCTTTAGTGGCACTACTTCAGTGCCGTCGCTGGTCTTGACCGGTTTTTCAGAAGTGAGCCCTATTTTTGAAAGAACGGTGAAAACATTTATGTAATGGTCGCTGAACCCCATCCAGAATCGTATGCTATTGGCGTCGATATTCTTTGAGAGCGAGTGAAGTTCGTCATGGCCGTTGAGATAAACCGTCTGGGGCCCGACAACGGGAAAATCGAACGTCCTTTTTATCGTGTGGCATTTCTTTTCTACCCATTTCTTGTCTATCCATGTCCAGACCTTCTTGAATTCCCGCAAGTTTATTTCAGGATCAAAATTCGTAGCGAAGTATTTGCCGTGGTTGCCGGCGTTGACATCCATTATGTCAATAGTATCGATAATGTCGAAGTGGTGTTTCACCGCGTACGCGCACCAAGCGTTGACGATGCCGGGGTCGAAACCGACCCCCAGAATGGCGGTTATGCCGTTCTCCTGGCAGCGGTCTTTGCGCTGCCATTCGTAATTCGCATACCAGGGAGGGTTCTCGCAAACTTTATTCGGGTCCTCGTGTATTGCCGTATCCATGTATACAACTCCGGCCTGGATGCACGCTTCAAGCACGGACATATTCACGAACGCAACCCCGAGGTTCATGACTATCTGCGAATTAGTTTCCTTGATCAGGGTTACCATCGCGGGCACGTCAAAAGCATCGATCTGGCGCGAATATAATTTTTTATTTGCGTCTTTTAAATTATTTTTCTTGTGAACGCTCCTGATAATGGCATCGCACTTGGACTGGGTTCTTGACGCTATACAGATATCTCCCAGGATATCATTGTTTTGAGCGGCTTTATGCGCAGCCACGTGAGCGACGCCGCCGGCGCCAATGATCAGAAGGTTTTGTTTCATAAGGGCTTGTCTCCTTTAGGATAAGCTGTTCTTGAAATCCTCGTATTCGAACCGACGAACTAGTTCAACCCTGCCGTCGAGCCTCTTGACCGCTATGGAAGGCATTTGAAGACCGTTAAACCAGTTTTTTTTGACCATCGTGTAACCGGCCGCGTCGGCGAACCGGATCGTCCCACCGACTTTCAGCCTGGAATCGAAGCCGAAAGTCCCGAACACATCGCCGGCGAGGCAGGAGCGTCCGGCGATAATGTACTTGAACCGTCCGCCCCCGGCTCTATCGATCTTGGCGCTCTGCCGGTATATCAGCAGGTCCAGCATGTGAGCTTCGGTAGAAGCGTCGACAATGGCGATGTCTTTTTCGTTGTTTACTATATCTACGATGCCGGTGACGAGTTCCGCCGAGCGGGTGATGGCGGATTCGCCGGGTTCGAGATAGACCTGAACGCCGTATCTGTCGCTGAATTCGCGAAGCTTATCGCAGAACTTGTCAACCCTGTAGCCGTCCTTCGAAAAATATATTCCCCCGCCCAGGCTGACCCATTTCATTTTCTTGAGCAGGCTGCCGTAGTTGCGGCCGATGAAATCTATGCTGGAAGCAAGATCGCCGAAATCGTCGTTCTCGCAGTTGAAATGGAACATGACGCCGCTTATCATAGGAGCGGCTTCCAGCAGAGCTATTTTTCCGCTAACGCCGAGCCTTGAGAAGCGCCTCGCGGGGTCGGCTAGATCGAAATGCGAGTAGCTCTTTCCGGGATTTACCCGCAAACCCAGTTCAAAAGACCGCACGTCTTTATAGAATCTTTTCAACTGGGAGGCGGAATTGAAAATGATCTTGTCTGCGTATTTCTTGACGTTCCTTATATCCTCGCCGGAATAACCGACGCTGTAAGCATGGACTTCCCCGCCGAACTTTTCGCGGCCGAGGCGGGCTTCGTAGAGAGAACTGGTCGTGGTGCCGTCCATGAACTTTTTCATGATGCCGAAAACGCTCCAGGTGGCGAAGCACTTCAGGGCCAGCAGCACCTTGGCCCCGGAATTATCCCTTATGCGTTGTATAATTTTCAGGTTCTTGATCAGTTTTTGCTCGTCGATGAGGTAGTACGGTGTTTTAGGTAAGCTTTCACGGCAGGATATAATTTTTTTGTTTCCCAATTAACGCCTCTGTTCAAGATCGATTTACTCTTATATTTGAATTAGTTTATAAAAATATCTTTTTCGTGTCAATACGGTTATCCCGGGCTCAAAAGAAAAATATAGATTTTATTGATATTTTTTTTTACAATAGCCGTTTGATATGCTATAATTAAAGCCGATCCTGCCCCAGAGAGCGGCAGTGATAAGGAGAGAATATATGGCAAAAGGAAAAGTGAAGTGGTTCAACGACGCAAAAGGCATTGGCTTCATCGCCAACGATGACGGGAGCGGCGACGTGTTCGTTCATTACACCGGAATAGCATCCGATGTCCCGGGCAAGAAAACCCTCAAAGAGGGCGACGCAGTCGAATTTGACGTCGAACAGAATGAAAAAGGACCGCGCGCAGTCAACGTAAAAAAGCCCCAATAATTAATAAACAACAGTTTTAAAAAAAGAAGACCGGCAGTGATCAACTGACGGTCTTCTTTTTTATTGTCCGATCAGATGGGTTTCACGGCGCAAGAATTGTAACTTCAATTATAACACCGCAGTTTACCACGGGCGATGCTTGTCCAGTCAAGTTCACCGGATAGCTTTTCCGAAGCAATGATGATGGAATCCTTTGCTTTCGCGCTGAAGAGCGTATAGTAGGAGGGCCATTTTGTACTGCGTCTGTAGGCGTAGAGTTTTTTGCCGTCGCTCATCAGGAAATTCATCGCGGAGTATCCGCTCAGGCGTGCCAGCTTTTTCACGGAGGTTCTAAAAGTTTTTGGATAACCCGGCAGGAGATACCTGAAGAAGACTTCAGTATCGAGAGCCCCTGGCCGCGGACGGTATTTTTTTGGTATGAACTCTAAGAGGCCCTTGTAGTCATAGATTGTGCCGTTGTGCGCGAAGATGTAGTTCTTGAAATTAAATGGATGAGAGTTTTTTTTAAGAGTCGTGCTTTCCCAGGCTGATTTCCTGAAATGAGCGATGAGTACTCTGGAGTGGCCGATCTGTTTTAAAGCGCCGAAAAAGCGTTTCCGCTCCGTGATCACCGAGCCGCCGCTCTTGACCACGCGCGGTCTTCCTTTACTGTAGTAACCGATCCCCCAGCCGTCCAGGTGTCCGGACGGGTTTTTCGGGGGCACCTGACCGCAGCCCGCGAGCTTATAAAAATCCTCAAGGAGCCCCCTGTGGGTGACGAAATTAAAATTTGTTATCGCTAGCATTCTGCACATATGATTACCCGAACATCAGCCTGACCGTCGTTATCGCGATTATTATCCCGACTATATCCGCGATGACGCAGACCGGGATGAGGTACTTCGTCTTCTTTATGCCCACGGAGCCGAGGTATACGGCTAAAACGTAAAAAGTTGTCTCCGCGCTGCCGATTATCACGGCCGCGGTTAAAGTGGTGAGCGAGTTAGGCCCGTTCGTTTTTATAATGTCCGTGAAAACGCCGATCGAGGCGCTGTTCGAAAGAGGCTTTATTATTGCTATGGAGAAAACTTCCACGGGGACGTGAATTATGGGGGCGATAGAAGAGAATGAGTGTTTCAAGAACTCGTACGCGCCCGATGATTGAAAGGATTTTATCGCGATGAATATCGCCAGGATGTAAGGGAATATCCTTATTATTATCTCGAGCCCGCCCTTTGCGCCGGAAACGAAAGAATCGTAAAGGCTCACCTTTTTTATCAGCCCGTAGATAACCACGAACAAAATAAAAATCGGGATCATGAGCTGGGAAATAAAATTTATCGCGTTCATTTTGCCAGTTTCCTGAAAAGAAAAAGTATCCCTATCGCGCTCGAAGTCGTAAGAACAGTGGCGATCAGCGTGGGGATCACGATCGCGGTGGGGTTGTTTGAACCGTAATCCGCCAGTATCCCTATTATGGTGAAAGGTATGATCTGAAGGCTTGAAGTGTTTATCACCACGAACAGCATCATCTCGAAAGTTATGGTCTCTTTGTCGTCGGTCAGGGTCTGCAGGTCCTTCATCGCTTTTAGGCCGAGCGGGGTCGCGGCATTGCCGAGGCCGAACATGTTCGCGAGCATATTCAGCGTTATCGATGTAATGGACGGGTGGTCGGCCGGCACGTTCCTGAAGAGCCTTGAGATAAACGGCCTGAAAGCCTTTGAGAGGCCGTGAATCAGGCCGGAATCTTCTATTATCTTTGTTATCCCCATCCACAGCGAGACAATGCCGAGCAGGTACAGGGAAACCTCGACTGCCGATTTCGAAGCGTCGAACATCGCCTTGGTGAACTGGTCGAGCCTTCCGGTAGCGACCGAGAAAATGATGCTTATGGAGACTAGTAAAAACCAGATTATGTTCATTGGCAACTGTTACAAAGATTTTATCAACAGGGATCCCTTGCGCGTGTCAAGCTCGACTCTCGCACCCACGGGCAGAGTTATCTTATTTTTCACATGCCCTATGTACGGGCAATGGATAACGGGAAAAGTAATTTTCATCTGGCTCGAGAGTATCTTAAAAACGTCATCGCTCTTGACACCCCTGAAATCTCCGAGGATAAGCCCCCTGACGCCTTTGAACTTTCCGGCCAAAAGCCACTGTGTCAGGTAGCGGTCTATCCTGTGCAGTTCTTCGTCCACGTCTTCGAAGAAAAGTACGGAGCCCCTGACTTCCGTTTCCCAAGGAGTCCCTATTAGCGAGGTAAGCGTGACAAGGTTGCCGCCCTTAAGGATCCCTCCGGCTCGCCCGTGATTGTAAGTTTTTAACGGAGCGCCGTTAAAGAGCTCTTTGCGGTCAAAACCGTTTACCGCGTTGAGGAATGATCTCACCGTGAAACGGGACGGATCGGAGAAATTAAGCACCATAGGAGCATGGAGGGTTACTAGGCCGGTCTTTTCGTAGATGACGTTGAGCAGAGTGCTCAGGTCGCTGAAGCCCGCGAGGGGTTTCGGGTGCTTTTTTATGAGTTCAAAATCCACGTGCGGGAGAACCTTAAGCGAACTATACCCCCCGCGCTGGGCAAGTATCATATCGGAGCTGTCCCTGAAGGCCGCGGCTATCTCGGCCGCTTTCTCCGCAGGGGACGGCAGCCTGGAAAGTATCTTGCCGTTTTTTACTTTGAAGCCGAGATGTGAGAGAGTCTTCAGGCCGCGCTTGTAATCTTTTTGATTTTTGATCAGCCAACTAGGCGTGATCGTATAGATGGTTTTCATAGTTCCCTTCCGCAGTATTTTATATAGAGCCGTGTTCTTTAAAGCTGTAGTAGTCACTGCCGCATATTATTATATGGTCTAGAAGCTCGGTTTCGATGGCCGTGAGGGCCTCTTTGATCTTTTGCGTGCTTAATTTGTCGTCCTCGGAGGGTCTGAGCGAGCCCCCCGGGTGATTATGGGATATTATGACTCCGACGGCCTTATGATAGAGAGCCCTCTCGGCGACCTTCCTGGGATAAACAGCCGCTTTGTTCACCGTCCCCGTGTGAAGTTTTTCGGAAACTATGAGACCGTTCGCCGAATCCAGGAAGAGCGCGATAAATTCTTCATCCCCGGACCCTTTCAGGACCGATTTTAAATACTCCACCGCGTGCTCTGGAGAAGAAACCAGGTCTTTTCCCGGAACCCCGCTCCGGACGTAATGACCAGCGACGTCTTTGAGCAGCTTCAAGAACAGGGCTGAATGTCCCGAAATGCCTTTTACGGTTTCCAATTCCTTCACATCGGCGTCAAGCACGCCGGAAAAAGACTTAAATCTCGAGATGAGCTCTTTGGCCGTTGATTTTGTGTCCTTCCTTGGTATCGCGTATCCCAGAGCAAATTCAAGCAGTTCGTAATCAGGCCACCCGGTTATCCCGGCGCTGATATATTTTTCCTTGAGCCTTTTTCTATGACCTAGGAAATGAGGTGTGATACCCTTATTCATTTGTAAGTTCCGGCTGTCGAAATTACTGATCAGTGATTTGAGCTTCAAAATTGCCTATTCGGGTTTGTATTTATTAGTTATGGGCATCCTTCTGTCCTTCCCGAAGGCCTTCGGTGTTATCTTTATGCCCGGCGGAGACTGCCTTCTCTTGTATTCGCTCATATCGACTAAGCGCAAGACTTTTTTCACCGTCTCCTGATCGTAACCCTTGGAGACTATGAATTTGAGGTCTTTATCGTCTTCAATATAAAACTTCAAGATCGGGTCGAGCGTTGCGTAGACCGGCAGCGAATCGCTGTCTTTCTGGTTGGGCCGGAGCTCGGCCGTAGGTTCTTTGGTAATCGTTCTTTCCGGTATGACCGGGCCCAGCGAATTGCGGTATTTCGAGATATCGTAGACGAGTGTTTTCGGGACGTCCTTGATCACGGCGAAGCCGCCGGCCATATCCCCGTAAAGGGTGGCATAACCCGTGCTCATCTCGGACTTGTTTCCCGTCGTGAGCACCAGCCAGCCGAATTTATTCGAGAGCGCCATGAGTATGTTGCCCCTGATCCGCGCCTGCAGGTTCTCTTCGGTCACGCCGCTTTCCAGGCCTTTGAACACGGGAGACAGGACGGTTAAATATACGCCGAGGATATCTTCGATGACTATCGTTCGGAAATCTATCTTGAGGTTTTTAGCGAGCCTCTCGGCGTCTTCCCTGGAATCCGAGCAGGAGAATCGCGAAGGCATGAACACGCCGTGAACCCTGTCTTTACCCAGGGCGTCGGCCGCCAGGGTCGCCACGAGAGCCGAGTCTATGCCGCCGCTCAGACCTATGACGACGTCTCTGAAGCCGTTCTTTGTTATGTAATCCCTCAGGCCGGTCAGCAATGCCTTGTAAACCTCTTCTTCTACCGGAAGAACCTCCGATATTTTATAGCTTACGGCTGGTTTGGGTTCCCCCTCGCCCCAAGGAATGTCGAAAATGAGCAGATCTTCCCTGAACCCGTCCGCCCTGGCAATTACCTTGCCCTGGGGATTGACCGCCACGCTGAAACCATCGAAAACGATCTCATCCTGGCCGCCTACAAGGTTCACGTAAACGACGAAAACGTTGTTCTTTTGAGCTTGTTTCTGGATGATCTTTTCGCGTTCTTTGATCTTGGAAGCGTGGTAAGGGGAAGCATTTATAACTACGACGACTTCCGCTCCGGCTCTGGTCAGGGCCTTGATCGGGCCATCTTCGAACCAGATGTCCTCGCAGATGTTGATCCCGACTGGGACGCTCTTTACCTTTACATTTCTCGGTTTGTCCAGGCCCGGGTCAAAATATCTCTTTTCATCGAAGACGCCGTAATTAGGCAGGAACATCTTGTGGTATACGTATTCAACTTTTCCGTCCTCTATGAAGGCAGCCGCGTTGTAGAGGTTGGTCCCATCCTTGTCAACGAAACCGACGACGGCGCTTATGCCCTTGACGGAACAGGCAAGCTCTTTGAGCGCCGTGATATTATCTCTTATAAAACCCGGTTTGAGAAGCAGGTCTTCAGGCGGGTAGCCGGTGACCGTGAGTTCGGGAAAAACCACGAGGTCTG
>Ga0265342_10000286_pt1 | contig 57224 bp, 49 predicted proteins | sample 4CB327metaG_FD_203125 | JGI IMG/M metagenome (GOLD analysis project Ga0265342, IMG submission 203125) | Rhizosphere microbial communities from Carex aquatilis grown in University of Washington, Seatle, WA, United States - 4-CB3-27 metaG | ecosystem: Host-associated > Plants > Roots >...
GATCAAGCCGTCACCGGCTTGTCTACGCTGGGAATTGCCGTGCCCAATTTTGTCGTGGGTGTCTGGCTGATTCTTATTTTCAGCGTCAAATTGCACTGGTTGCCCACGGGAGGATGGGGCAACTTTCACGAGCTGATCATGCCGGTCCTCGTCTACTCGCTTTCCCCGATGGCGCTCGTTGCGCGCTACACCCGCGTGAACATGCTGGAGTCGCTCCGCGCGGACTATGTCCGTACCGCCCGCGCGAAGGGTCTCGGTGAGCGGACCATCATCGTGCGCCACGTGCTGAAAAACGCGCTCATCCCCCTCATAACGGTGTTGGGCCCCCAGATCCCCAATATTGCAACCGGATCCATTTTCATCGAGGCTGTCTTTCGCGTTCCGGGACTGGGACGCTATTTCTATTCAAGCGCCACAAATCGCGACTACCCGATGATCATGGCCACCATGCTCCTTGCGGCTGTACTCTGGGGAACAACGTACCTTCTGAGCGACATCCTTTATACACTCGTGGACCCCCGCGTCCGCCTGACAGGAAAGAAGAACCAGTGAACGCGCCTCAAAAAATCATTCAACGGACACTGTGGAGTGACGCGACCCGCAGCTTCTCCAGAAACCGTCTGGCCATGACCGGTCTCGTCATCGTTGCAATTTTCCTCATGTGCGCGGTGTTCGCGAACTTCATTGCTCCCCAGCCTTACTACAAGTCCAATCTCGCGGACAATCTTCAGGGCCCGAGCGCCCACCACTTGTTCGGGACCGACCCCGTGGGCCGTGATCTCCTGAGCCGGATCATCTATGGTATCCGTACTTCGCTTCTGGTCGGGTTCTCCGTGCAGATATTCGCCTTTGCCGTCGGTATTCCCTTGGGAGCGCTGGCCGGGCTGCGCGGCGGTTGGATCGACTTCGTGGTCACACGGCTTCTCGAGGTCATGACAGCATTCCCCAGTTTCCTGTTCGCCATTTTCCTCATGACAATCCTCGGAAATGGGCTTTTCAACGTGATACTGGCCATCGGCATGACGAGCTGGATCGACGTGGCTCGCCTCACGCGAGGACAGATCATCTCGCTCCGCGAGCGGGAGTTCATCATGGCCGCGCGTTCGTATGGCGCCAAGGATCGACGCATCATTCTGCGCCACCTGCTGCCACACGCGCTTCCCCCGCTCATTATCATGCTCGCCATTGGCATTCCCAACGCGATCTTCGCGGAGGCCGGGCTCAGCTTCCTGGGCGTCGGCATCAATGATCCGCTTCCCAGCCTCGGAAAGATGGTGGGAGACAGTCTCTCCTATATCAGCCAGTACTGGTACTTGGGGATATTCCCGACCGTGACGATCGCCCTTGCAATGCTTAGCTTTAACTTCATGGGAGACGGATTGCGCGATGCACTGGATCCCACCATGTACAATCAGTAGGGGCGCAATGAAAGGAGGCGACCCGAGGCAGAAAACACCTGCCCATTCTGATCTCGACGGGGGCGTGATGGCTCCCGCGTATTCTATTCGGAGGAGGAATGAATGAACGCTATGAAGAAGCGCGCCTTTGTGACAGCTCTCTGTCTCCTGGCGCTCCTGTTCCCCGTCATGGCCGCGAGCGCTCAGGTCACGAACGCCTGGGGCGTCAAAATGCCCGCCGACGCCGCGCCGCTGAATCAGCAATTCATCCAGATTCTTATGTCGGAAGGAACGACAACGGACTTCCCCGTCAGTGTCTATAAGAGGGGCGGCGTCTCCTACGACAGCATTCTCAGCACGCCGTTCGTGCGAATCAACAAGAACTTCGAGCTTCTTCCCAACGGGGCCCTCAGCTACGAAACGTCCAAAGACGGCAAGACGTGGACCTTCCACATGAACCCGAAACTGAAGTGGAGCGACGGAAATCCGGTCACCGCGGATGACGTGGTGTATACATTCCAGTATCAAGCGGACCCCAAGCACGCATGGGACTTCGCCTGGTTCTGGAGCGATATCGTCAACTGGGACGACGCGGTCGCGGGAAAGGTTTCCCTTGACCAGCTCGGGGTGAAGAAGGTGGACACCTATACCGTCCAGTTCACCACGACCGTTCCCTCTCCCTACTTCCCTTCAAAGGCGCTCTACATTCGGCCGCTGAGCAAGGTCGCCATGATGAAGTATGGCGAATACTATGACAGCGATCCGAAGACCTCCGTCTCCTCCAGCCCGTGGATCCTCACGGAATGGACAAAGGGCAAGCAAATGGTCTTCGGGCCGAACAAGAACTATACGGGAAACCTGAAGCCCTATATCCAGAATCTCGTCATCAAGTTCGGCGACAATGGGACCGTGTTCAATGCGTATCAGAATGGTGAAGCGGACGAGAGCGAGTTCATCTCACCGGCAGATATCGCGACCATCGCGAAGGATCCGCAACTCTCCAAGGAGTACCATCCCGGCTATGGTGACTTCCGTACCTATTATCTGGGCTTCAATTCGACCGCCAAACCATTCAACGACCTGCGCGTACGCGAAGCCTTCGCCAAGGCGGTTGATCGCGACTCCATCATCAAGAACGTGGTTGGCAGGCAGGGCATGGCGGCATATTCGTTCCTCATGCCGGGTTTCCCTGATGCCAATTCCACGGCTTTGAAGAACGAAGATGTGAACAAGTACGACGTGGCCGCGGCGCAGAAGCTGCTGGCTGACGCGGGATATCCCGGCGGCAAAGGATTCCCCGATCAGGAGCTGTGGCTTCGCAATGAGGGACCGTTCCCCACGACCGTCGCGCAGGCCATAGCGGCCATGCTCAAGGACAACCTCGGCATCAACGTGAGCGTGTCCAACAAGGGCGATCCAAAGGTCTTCATGGACGCCTTGAACGCCCATACGCTGCCCTTCTACTTCCTGTCATACGGCTTCGACTACCTCGATCCTTCCAACATGCTGGGCATTTGGGCAACCGGCGGTCGTCACGCATGGTCGAATCCGCAGTTCGACACGCTCCTCAAGGACGCGACCTCGCTCGTCGGCAATCAAGCCAAGCGCGATCAGGAGTTCAAGGCTGCCGAGAAGATCCTCGTGGACGACGTTGGCGGCGTTTTCATCTACCACGTCACCCCAGGATGGATCTACAAGTCGTATCTCAAGGGCACCGAGCTCGAACCGGACAAGACCGGCGTCACCGCTTGGCATTGGCCCGGGCTCGAAGATGTCGGCGTTCTCATGTCGACCATCTACGTGAATAATACGGTCCCGTCAAGCCGACATATGTAGGCTTCCGGGGGTATTGTGAATTATTGTACGTGCCCGTCGTTGTCGATGGGCACGTACGTTTTTTCGGTAGCCACTTCGAAGGCTGAGGAGAGATGCAAGAGACACTCCTGGATGTACAAGGCTTGGAGACCCAGTTCAAGACCCCGGATGGATCGGTCCACGCGGTCAATGGCGTTTCCTTCAGCCTGAAGAAGGGTGAAACGATCGGTGTTGTCGGAGAAAGCGGCAGCGGAAAAAGCGTGACCATGCTCAACGTGCTGCGTCTTCTTCCCACGCCTCCGGCAAAAACGACGGCCGGTATCGCCTTGTTCCACGGTGAGAACCTGCTCACCATGAGCGACAAGCGGATCCGCGCTATCCGAGGCGGTCAGATCAGCATGGTCTTCCAAGACCCCATGACCTCGTTCAATGCGGTCCTCACCATCGGCCGGCAGCTCACCGAGCCGCTGCAGGTCCACATGGGCATGACCATGGCCCAGGCCCGCACGCGCGCGGCTGAGCTTCTGGACCTCGTCGGCATTCCCCAGGCCCGGGACAGGTTGAAGAGCTATCCCCACCAGTTTTCCGGTGGAATGAGGCAACGCGCGATGATCGCGATGGCCTTGGCATGTCATCCGCAGATCCTCATTGCGGACGAGCCTACCACCGCCCTCGATGTGACGATCCAGGCTCAGATCGTGGAGCTCGTAAAGCGGCTGCGCGCCGAGATGGGCATGTCGGTGATCTGGATAACCCACGACTTGGGGATCATTGCCGGGCTCGCGCAGCGCGTGATCGTCATGTACGGGGGTTGCTTTATCGAGGAAGCGCCGGTCAAGGAGCTGTATCGCGCTCCCCGGCATCCCTATACCATTGGTCTCCTGGGAAGCCTGCCGCGGATGGACAAGGAACAGGAACAGCGTCGGACACTCGCGGCAATTGACGGAAAGCCCCCCGTCCTTTTCGAAACGCCGAGCTCCTGCCCCTTCGCCCCGCGCTGCAAATATGTCGTAGCGCGCTGCCATACGGAAAACCCGCCCTTGGAAGAGGTGAGCCCCGGGCACCGTGTTGCCTGCTGGGTGAAGCCTGAGGGAGGAAAGGCTTGAGCATGGAACACGAGGTGATCCTCCGCGTGGAAAATCTGGTGAAGCATTTTCCCGTGACGACAAGCTCCTGGTTCCGCCAGCACACGGCGGTCGTGCACGCGGTGGACGGGGTTTCGTTCGACCTGTACAGAGGCGAGACCCTCGGCCTCGTCGGGGAATCCGGCTGCGGAAAATCAACCACCGGCCGTACGATCCTCCAGCTCTACAAGCCCACTTCCGGTGCGGTGTATCTGGATGGCAAAGACCTGGTGAAGATGGACCGCAATGAATTGCGCATGAGCAGACGCAAGATGCAGATGATCTTCCAGGATCCCTATGCGAGCCTCAACCCTCGTCTCACCGTCGGAGAGATCGTGGGCGACCCTCTCCTGGTCTACAAGACCCACGGCAGTCGAAAAGAGGTCGCGGAGGAGGTGCGTTCTCTTCTGGAGCTCGTCAAGCTCGACCCAACCTACACCAATCGTTACCCGCACGAGTTTTCGGGTGGCCAGCGTCAACGAATCGGGATTGCGCGGGCCCTCGCCTTGCGGCCGCAGATCGTCGTCTGCGATGAGCCGATTTCGGCCCTCGATGTTTCCATTCAGGCACAGGTGGTCAATCTGCTCGTGGATTTGCAGCGGAAGCTGAACCTCACCTACCTTTTCATCGCCCATGATCTGTCCATGGTGCGCCACCTCTGTAATCGGGTGGCCGTGATGTATCTGGGGGTCATCGTCGAGCTTTCCGTCAGCAACGATCTCTACGAGCACCCCCTGCACCCATACACGCAGGCTCTCCTCTCCTCCGTGCCGATCCCCGACCCCACGGTCGAGGAGCAACGGCAACGGACCATCCTCAAGGGAGAAATCCCGTCACCCATCAATCCGCCCTCCGGGTGCCGATTTCGCAATCGCTGCCCTATCGCTCAGGCCCGCTGCGCCGAGGAAGTGCCCCAATGGCGCGAGGTGCGCCCTGGTCATTTCGTCGCCTGCCATTTCGCCTGAGCCCGGAAGAGGCACCACCGAAATATCCCGAGGTCATCATGTCCCTACGCGATCAATTCTTGCTCCGGCCCGACATCATCTATCTCAACCATGGCTCCTTCGGCGCATGCCCCCGCCCCGTCTTCGAGGCCTACCAGGCCCGGCAGCTCGAGCTCGAGCGGGAGCCGGTCGAGTTCCTCGGGCGACGCTACAACGAGCTCTTGCTCACCGCGCGGCAGTCGCTGGGAGCTTTTGTCGGCGCTGATCCCGACGATGTCGTCTATGTTCCCAACGCCACCTACGGGCTGAATATCGTAGCGCGATCTCTTCCTTTGAAACCCGATGACGAGGTGCTGAGCACGGATCATGAGTACGGCGCACTGGATCGCACGTGGGAATTCGTCTGCAGCAAAAATGGGGCGCGCTACGTCCGGCGTCACGTCGCCTTGCCCATTGAATCAGCCGAGCAGGTGATCGAGACAATCTGGTCAGGCGTGACCGCGCGCACGCGCGTCCTATTCATCAGCCATATATCGTCGCCCACGGCGATCATCTTCCCGATAGACGAGCTCATCAGGCGTGCGCGCGCGGCGGGTCTCATTACTGTGGTGGATGGAGCGCATGTGCCGGGCCACATACCCCTGGACATCCGCGCCCTCGACGCGGACTTCTACTGCGGAAATTGCCACAAATGGGTCATGAGCCCGAAGGGCTCGGCTTTCCTCCACGCGCGGCGCGAAATGCAGGACATCCTGGAGCCACTCGTCGTGAATTTTGCCTGGCGTGCCGATAAGCGCACGCTCTCGAAATTTGTAGAGGAGAATCAATGGCAGGGAACGCGCGAAATCGCGGCATTTCTCGCGACCCCTGACGCTCTGGCGTTCATGGCTGCGAACGACTGGCCCCGCGTGCAACGCGAGTGCCACGACTTGGTCCGCTACGCTCGCGATCGCGTGAGCGCTCTCACGGGGCTCCCCCCTCTCACGCCGGACTCCCCCGCATGGTTCGGCCAGATGGCTACGCTTCCGCTTCCACCGTGCAACCTGGAGACGCTGGGCCGCAGGCTCTATGACGAGTTCAGGATCGAGATCCCGACGACCGACTGGAACAAGGGCCACTTTCTGCGCATCTCGATTCAAGCGTACAACACGCGTTCCGATGTCGACGCTCTCGCGGATGCATTGAAAACGCTTCTGCCTCAGGTTTCAGTTTAGCTGACGTGTCGGGGTCAATCGCCGCCATGCGCGAAGGTAAATGGAAGAGCGGCGCCTCCGCGATGCGGAGGCGCCCTGGAAAGTGTCTCTTAGCGGATTCCCTGATCGATCAGGGGCTTTATCGTTCCGACGTTCTGCGGCGTCACGGTGCCGACGCCGGTGTCGATGTGGAGGCCAGGAATCAGATAGCGCTTGGTCATGACGACTTGCATGACCGGCAGGTAGCCCTGGAGGTAGAGCACCTGGTCGAAGCTGGCGCTGATCCAGCCGCCCTGAATGGCGCTTACCGTTGCGGGGGAGAGGTCGATACCGCCGCAAATGATGTCGCCGGGCTTCTTCCCCGCGGCCTGGAGGACTTTCGGCAGAATCGCCGTGACGCTGCCGTGCTGGGTGCCGATTGCCTTCAGATCGGGATGCGCCTGGAGGTACGCCGTGAGGATGGGGATTGCCAGTGATGTGTCGCTGTCCACGGCCGCGGAGACATCGAGCTTGTCAACGCTGAGCCCGGCCTTGGTCAGAGCATCATAGACGCCCTGGCTGCTCCGGCTGCGGCCTTCCTGGTGCCAGATATCATACACAAGAGCCTTGTCACCGGCCTTCAGGCCCGCTTTGACCATTGCCTGACCCGTCAGATAGCCGCCCTGATAGAGGTCGGCGCCGGCATAGCCGAAGCCTTTGGTCTGATACTTCGCTTCGATATTCGGCAGAGGATTATTGCCGCTGGTAACGATGATGCCCTGGGCCTCGGCTTGGTCCACGAGCGCCGCGAAGGCCGCTTCTCCCGGGTGCCCCATGATGACGATGGCGTCGGGGCTTGCCGCCATGGCCTGCTTGAATTGATCGATCATCGTCTGCTGGTCCCACTTGGAGTACTGCTCGATCAACTTGACGTTATTGGCCGCCGCGGCAGCACGTGCGCCATTCGTTCGCGCCAACGTGGCCCCATCCCCTTGCGTGCCACCCATCTGCATGTAGATGACAATCTGCTTCCCCGTGTCCGCGGCCCAGGTCTGGGTGGCGAACAGGACGCCAAAAACCGCCATTGCCAAAACAACCCATCTCAACTTGCGCACGGATTCCTCCCTCACAGTACTGAATAAGGCCAAGCCGTGAACACGCACGGCCGCTTACATGAAAACCGGAAAATCGCGAGACCCCCCTTTCGAATTATGAATGATTGCCAGCGCACCAACGGAGCGCAAAATCTTTCATGCTCCCTCGTCGTGACGCGTGGGACCGTCCCCCGGCGGCGTTTGACTGGGCAGGGCCCACTTCCGCGCCGTCCGCGACAGCATCGAAACGCCTTCCTCTCCGAGGACGACGTTCAGGATGACGGAGGCCGCCATGACCAGTCCCTCGACGAGCTGAACCCAATAGCCCCCGATTCCGGTAGCGACGACACCAGCTTCCAGGGACCCGATGATATAGGAGCCGAAGAACGTGCCCACGAGCACGGCTTGGCCTCCCGCGATGGATGTCCCTCCGATGAAGACGGCTGCCATGACCGGCAGCAGCATCCCCTGCCCCTGGGTCGGGAAAAAGACGTTGATCTCCAGAGTGAGAAGAAGCCCCGCGAACGCCGCGATCACCCCGTGCATGGTGAAGAGTTGTATCCGCGTGGCATTCACGTTGATGCCCATCACCCGAGCGACCTCGGAGTTGTCTCCGATGAACATGATGGCCTCGCCGAACTTGTGTCGGTTCAGGATGAACCAGAGAAAAACGGTCAAGCCGAGCGCCCAGAGGGCCTGAACCGGGAAGACACCGAAGAGGCGGCCGACGAAAATGGCATGGATCGTCGTGGTCGTGACGTCTTCGATGTTGATCTGGAGCCCCCCCGCGACAAGGATGGTGACTCCGTACCAGAAGAATTGCGCGGCCAGAGTCGCCATGATGGAAGGGACGCGCAGCCGCGCTACCAAAAGCCCGTTGATATACCCGACGAGTGCGCCGGAAGCGAGGGCCAGAATAAAGCCGAGCCACGGCATGTGGAGGTTCTTGAAGACCCAAGTGAAAACGAAACCTGACAACGCCACCACGGCGGGAAAGCTCAAATCGATCTCCCCCGCCGTTATGATGAATGTCAGACCCAGGGCCAGCACGAGCATTGGCGGGACGGTCTGGAAGAAGGACATATAGATCCGGTAGCCGGTGAAAACGGTCGGCGCTGTGAAAATGAACACCACGTACATGACGACGAGCACCGCCGCAATGGGCAGCCCCTCGAGACGCCCGAGAAATGCGAGTCGTGAGGTGGTTTGTTTCATGGCTGCACCTTGTCTTTCAGGCCGTGCGAGTATTCCAGGAGGAACTCGTCCAATTCCTTCAGGGATATCTTGGCCTTCGCGATGCTCGCCACAATTTCTCCCCGGTCAATGACGATAAAGCGGTCGGAAATCTCGTACACGTCGGTAATGGTGTGCGAGATGTAGATGCTGGCCTTGCCGGCTTCCTTGATCTTGTGCACGAAGTTCAGGACCTTCCGCACTTCCTTCAACGACAGCGCGACGGTCGGCTCGTCGAGGATGATGAGCTCCGCTTCGAAATGCATGGCCCGCCCTATGGCCACCCCCTGGCGTTCACCACCGGAAAGCTTGCTTGCCTTCGAATCGACGCCGATTCCCTTCCCCCGGAACCCTATGGTGTTGACCATAATCTCCGTGGCGATCTGCTTTTCTTCCTTTACCTTGAGGAATCCGAGCGGATACGTGATCTCACGGCCAATGAAGAAGTTCCTCCACATGGATTGCTTTTCGCCGAGAGACTTGTCCTGGTAGACGGTTTCGATGCCCAGTGCATGAGCCTTTTTCACGGAATAGGAGTTCGTGTCGACCTTACGATCCGCGATGTACAACTCCCCGCTTGTCGGGGGAAAGACACCGGTGAGTATCTTCACGAGCGTCGATTTGCCGGCCCCGTTGTCGCCGATGAGCCCGACGATCTCATTATGTCCGACCTCGAAGTTTATGTTTCTCAAGGCGCACACGGATCCGAAGTATTTCTCGATGTTGACCATGCGCAACGACGTGCGCGCTTGGGGGGACTCAGCCACGAATCAGTCTCCTTTCAACTCAAAGGTCGGCAGAAAAAAGTACAGCCTATGCCTACTGGCAGGTGTCATCGTAGCATGCGGACTTTGACTTTGCAACTTTTTTTTGCCGCGCTTCGTTGAAGCCAATTTCGATCATCGTGATGGTATCCAGACGATGTGAAATGAGTCATACTAGGGATGTACAGCAAAATAGCTTTGAATATGATGCTCGACCAACAGCTTCCCCGTTCGACGGCGGTTAGCCGTCGGCCGGGGACGGCCTCTTTCGGGGGCCGTATCTCAATGGAAGGAGTTAAAAGGGCTCGAAATTTTGGTTTTGACAATTCATGCGTGATAAGGTACAACTTGTACCATCAAGGGACCATGTCATGATGAAGCACGAAATCATAGAGACCTGGATCAAGAACAGGATTGATGAGGGGGTGCTCGTTCCGGGGGAAAAGCTTCCTTCGGAAAGTCAGATGTGCGCTCAGTTCGGGGTCTCGCGAAATGTGGTTCGCCAGGCCATCCACAATCTGAGCCACCAGGGTTTTGTCGAAAGCACGAAGGGCGTCGGAACATTCTGCCGCGCGCGCCTTCCGGTGTCCCCCTTCTCCACGAACATCGGTTTGGTGGAGTTCTTCATCAGCTCGTACATCTATCCCGATATCATCCGCGGTTGCTACAACACCTTATCCCGCAAGGGATTCGATCTTCTGCTCAACCAGTCCGAATACAATCTCGAGCAGGAAAAGACGATCCTCCTGGATCTTCGAAAAAAAAAGGTCGGCGGCATCATCATCGCCCCCATCTACGGAGCCGGCGACAGGTCGAACGCCCTGCTGCTGGAAGAGATCCAAAGCGAAGGGACAGCGGTGGTGCTCTGTGACGACTACTTTCCGGGAAGGAATTTCAGCAGCGTCACTCTCGATTATCAGAGGTGCGGAGAAGAGGCAGCCGCCCATCTCTGGGACAACGGTCATCGAAGGATCGGCATCTTCTACCAGAAGGATTTCCTCATCAAGGCGAACCGCATGAAGGGGGTGCTCGAGCACCTCGGCCGTCAGGAGGCGCCCGTGCGTGCCGCATGGATCGTGGGCTTCAATGGCCAAGGACCTGCCAGTGAGGCCACCGCCGCCGCGGAGCGTTTCTTCCGCAGCGCCAAGGAGCTGCCGAGCGCATTCGTATGCGGCAACGACGAGGATGCACTTCGCCTCATCGAAGTCGCCGAAAGGCAGGGCATCCGCGTACCGGCGGATCTTTCCGTGATAGGGTTCGACAATTCGGACATTGCTCAGCTGGAGCGGATCTCCCTCACCTCCGTCGACCACCCCAGCTTCGAGATCGGGGAAAAGGCCGCCAACATCCTGCTGGACAAGATATTCCATCCCGAAATGCGTTTCGTCACGCACACAATCATCACCCCGTCCCTGGTGGAACGCAGCTCCGTCAAGAGATTGGAGCCGGCGCCTCCCATTCCTCCCAGCACAATCCTACAGCGCAGCCCCGACTGACGCGCCGCGGCGTGGGCTTTGCGCGCGGCCCCTTTTGCACTACCTTGGGGCAGGAGAAAACTCGTGAGCTCGCTTGTCGTTCCATTTTTGACATATGCCCTTCTCATGACCTTCACGCCGGGGCCCAACAATGTGTCTTCCTCAGCCTTGGGGCTTCGTTTGGGGTATCGGGGGACGCTGCCCTACCTCCTGGGCATCTGTACGGGATTTGTCGTGATCATGCTTTGCGGCGGCCTGCTCACGGAGTTCCTCACGAGGAACTACGCGGTCATCTCACCGTACCTGAAGTGGGTCGGCGCGCTGTATATGGCGTGGCTCGCCGTTTCACTCTTTTTACCTTCACACAAAGGAAAGGCGGTTGCACGGGACGGGTTCGCGGGCGGGCTTCTCCTTCAGTTCGTCAATCCCAAAGGCATACTCTACGGGATCACGATTTACGCATCATTTTCTGCTCTTTTGACCGGCAGCTTCTTCAAGACGGTTGGCTCCGCTCTCTTCCTGACAGCGATCGCCTTCGCCGCGATTTCCACATGGGCGCTCGTGGGGAGCATCCTTTCCCGCTACTTCGAAAATCGATTCTTTCGATTAGGCTTCAACATCGTCATGGCCTTGCTTCTCGCCTACTCGGCAGTCTCGATTCTCCTCCACTGAGTCCCTGCGCGCGCCAGCGAGGGGGCCGCGTCATTTCCATTCACTTCGCGACGTATCGCGACGGCTCCTTGTCGAACGCCCGCGCGCAGCCCTGCGCGCAGAAGGAGTAGTCCTTTCCGTCGAAGGTACGCTTCGCGGCCGCCTTGGCGGGATCGATCATCATGCCGCAAACGGGATCCTTCACCGTGTCGATTTTTTGTGCCATGGCCTCCTCCTCATCTCTCGAGATATTTCTCGAGTATCATGGAAATCTCGTCGATTTTTTCAGCGCCCTTGTCCGTGCGAATGGCGTCCTTCACGCAGGTATTCATGTGTTGCTTCAAGATGACGATGTTGGCCTTTTTCAGCAAGGCGATTGTCGCCAGGACCTGCTTGGAGATGTCGATGCAATAGCGATCCTCTTCCACCATACGCAACACGCCGTCGACCTGACCGCGGGCGGTCTTCAGGAGCGCGAGGGCTTTGGAGCTCTCGTGGCTTTCGTGGTCCATGTGACTACCTTCCTTTTCCTCGGCGTGCCGAAAAGCGCCGTAATCGGAGCGCGTTGCCCACAACCGACACGGAGCTCAGGGACATCGCCGCCGCGGCGAAAATGGGATTCAGGAGCGGACCGCCGAAAACGTGCAGGATGCCCGCCGCGATGGGGATTCCGAGGACATTGTAGCCGAATGCCCAGAACAGGTTTTGCCGAATGGTGCGGATCGTGGCTTTGCTGAGGCGGATGGCGCCGGCCACATCCGCAAGATCGCTCTTCATGAGGACGATGTCGGCCGACTCGATGGCGACATCCGTGCCCGACCCGATGGCGATCCCGATGTCGGCTTGCGCGAGGGCGGCGGCGTCGTTAATCCCGTCGCCGACCATGGCCACAATGCGGCCTTCGGCCTGGATTTTCTTCACCGCCTCGGCCTTTTGTTGCGGCAACACTTCGGCCATGACGCGATCCACGCCGACGGACTTTGCGATCGCCTGCGCCGTTCTCTCATTGTCGCCCGTGATCATCACCACCTCGAGACCCATCGCGCGCAACCCGGCGATGGCGGAGGCGCTGCTTTCCTTCGGCACGTCGGCCACGCCGATGAGCCCGGATGCCGCGAGGTCCACGGAAACGAAAAGGGGAGTCTTTCCTTCCGTCGCCAGCACGTCCGAGCGGGCCACCAGAGGCCCCAGTTCGACGCCACGCTCGCTCATCAGCCTCTGATTGCCGAGCAGGATCGCCTTGCCGCCTATACGCGCCTCGATTCCCTTTCCGGGCAGGGCTTGAAAGCGCTCCAAGGGCAACAGCCCGAGCTGCCGCTGCTCGGCGTTCTGCACAAGGGCGTCACCGAGGGGATGCTCGGATCCTTTCTCCGCCGAGGCGGCGAGCTGGATCAGGAGCGCCTCACTCATTCCGTTGGCAAGGACGACATCGGTAACGACGGGCGCGCCCGTGGTGATCGTACCGGTCTTGTCCAGGATGACGGTTTGGATCGAGTGAGTCTCCTCCAGCGCAGCCCCGCCCTTGATGAGAATACCGCCCTCGGCGCCGCGGCCGGTAGCAACCATAATTGCGGTCGGAGTGGCCAGACCAAGGGCACAGGGGCACGCAATGACCAGAACCGCCGTGAAGATGCTCATGCTGAATGCCACGCTCTGACCGCTGATCAGCCACGCCCCCCCGGCCACAAGGGCGATGAGCATGACGATGGGGACGAAGTATCCCGACACCACGTCGGCAAGCTGGGCAATGGGCGCCTTGCTTCCCTGGGCCTGCTCGACGAGTCGGATGATGTGTGCCAGCGCCGTGTCGGCGCCGACACGGGTCGCGCGGAAGGTGATCGAGCCGTTCTTGTTGATGCTCGCGCCTGTGACTGTATCGCCCGCCTTTTTCTCCACGGGGATGCTCTCGCCGGTCAGCATGGACTCGTCCACCGAGGTGTAGCCGTCCACGACCTCGCCGTCCACGGGGACCTTGCCGCCGGGGAGCACCCGCACGAGGTCGCCTACCTCAACTTCTGAAATCGGCATTTCCGTTTCCACCCCGTCATGCACAACCAGGGCGGTCTTGGGCGCGAGCCCCATGAGCTTCTTGATCGCCTGCGAGGTCCGTCCTTTGGATACCGTCTCCAGCGTCTTGCCCAACAAGATCAGCGCGATGATGACGGCGGCGGTCTCGAAGTAGAGATTGTCGACGGCCGTGAGGTCGCCGGCGAGCATCCTTCCAATCGAATAAAGGCTGTAGAGTACCGCCGCGGCGGTGCCAATAGCAATGAGGGAGTCCATGTTCGGCGCACGATGCCAGAGTGCTTTGCCGCCGATCCGATAGAAACGGTTCCCCGCCACGATCGCGGGAATGACCAGGATGAGCTGTGCCAACGCGAATGCCAGAGGATGCGTCATGGGATCCAAGAACCACGGGAGAGGAAGCTTCAAAGCCGGAATCATGTGACCCATGGCCAGATAGAGAAGCGGCACGGCTGTCAAGGCTGCGGTGATGAACTTGCGCCACATGAGGCGGATCTCGCGCGCTTTGCGCTCGGCATCTTCGTCGACATTGTGCGAGGCATCGATCTCGCGGGGCGTGTAGCCGGCGTCGACAATCGCCTTCTTGATCGCGGAAAGCCGTATCTTTTCCGGAACGTAAAATACGTCCGCCTTTTCGGTCGCGAGATTCACCGAGACTTTTTCCACGCCATCGAGCCCGCCGACAACCTTCTCTATCCGGGCTGAACAGGACGCGCAGGTCATGCCTTCAATCGGCATGGTGACGTGCTTCGTCGTTGAAGGCTCATGCAGCCCGTACCCGGCCGCTTCCACCGCCTTGCGTACGCCCTCCCTGCCCAGAAGCGCCTCGTCGTATTCGAGATGCAGTTTTTCCGTTGCAAGATTCACGGACACCGTTCGCACCCCGGCCAATCTTCCAACTACCTTTTCCACCCGCGCCGAGCACGACGCGCAGGTCATTCCGGTGACGGTAATATCTTCGGTCAACATACACTCCCCTCGTCCTACCCCTCCCCTCCCGGGGTGGGGCCATCTGGGCAAAATTAGCTCACGGTGGGTGATTTGTCAACAGCCGTTGGCACACGGGAAGGATGGTCGCGGCTGTCAGATCTCGACGCCGCCGCGTTGCGTATCATAGAGCTTCCTGAAATAACCATCGGAGGCGATGAGCTCCTCGGGGCTGCCGCGCTCGACAATCTTGCCGGCGTCGACGACGAGCACAGTGTCAGCGTCGCGAATCGTGGACAGGCGGTGAGCGATGATGAAGCTTGTTCGCCCTTTCATGAGCTCGATCATGCCCTGCTGGATGCGGAGCTCCGTGCGCGCGTCAACGGAGCTTGTCGCCTCGTCCAGCACGAGGAGCGTCGGCGTGGCAAGCACTGCGCGCGCGATGGCGATGAGCTGCCGCTGACCGAGGCTGAGATTGCCGCCCGATTCGACGAGAACGGTGTCATACCCGTCGGCCAGACGTTCGATGGCGTGATCCGCGCCCGCAAGCAGTGTGGCGCGGCGCATCTCCTCCTCCGTCGCATCCGGCCGGGCGTAGCAAATGTTCTCGCGCACCGTGCCGGCAAAAAGCCAGCCCTCCTGGAGCACGACGCCGAAGACGCGCCGCAGGCTGGCACGGGTGTAGTCGCGGATGTCGATGCCGTCAACGAGGATGGATCCCGAGGACAATTCGTAGAAGCGCGTGAGGAGATTCACGATCGTGGTCTTGCCCGCTCCCGTGCGCCCCACGATGGCCGTGACGCTTCCCTCGGGAGCCGTGAAGCTCACTCCGCGAAGCACCTGTACGTCGGGGCGATACCCGAATCCGACGTCGCGGAACTCGACCACTCCCCGTGGCTCGGTGAGCTCGCGCGCGCCGGGACGGTCCGCCGGCTCTTCCTTCTCATCCATGATCTCGAAGACGCGCTCGGCTCCCGCGACCGCCGACATGAGGGTATTGTAGGTGTTGGCGAGGTCGTTGAGGGGGCGTACGAATTGCCGCGAGTACGAGATGAAGGTGGCAATGAGGCCGACGCTGATCATGCCACGAACGGCCATGAATCCCCCTGCCACCGCGACGGCCGCGAAACCGAGGTTCCCGATCACGTTCATCATCGGCATGAGAAAGCCCGCCCAGATCTGGGCGCGCGTGCCGCTCACGCGCAGCTCCTCGTTGATGACGGCGAAGCGCTCTCGCGTTTGCGGCTCGCGCCCGAATGCCTTGACGGCCTGGATGCCCGAAACCGTCTCCTCGATATGGCCGTTGAGGGAGCCCAGGGCGTCCTGCTGTTCCTTGTACAGGGCGCGTGTGTTCCGCGAGATCGCCGAAGTGAGCAGAAAGATGAGGGGAACGGGAACGAGACTCGCGAGGGTCATGAACGGATTCAGGACGATCATGATGACGAGGGTCCCGGTCACGACCACGAGCCCGGACATGAGCTGTACCGCTGACTGCGAAACGGTGACACTCACCGCGTCGGCATCGTTGGTGAGCCGGCTCATGATGTCTCCATGGGGATGCATGTCGAAAAAGGCCAGGGGAATGCGCTGCATCTTTTCGAAGAGCCCCTCGCGGATGTTGCGCACCATTCTCTGGGACACACCGGCCATGATCCATCCCTCCACGGTCTGGAGGATCCAGCTTCCCAAATACGCGGCGAGGAGCGCAAAGGCGGCCATGCTCAAAGCGGCAAGGGGGGCGAGAGACGAGCCGAATGCCGACGTCACGAACGCCTTGGCTCCGTCGAGTGCGGAGATGGCGTCCACGCCGCGGCCGAGGAGGTACGGGCCGGCCATCGCGAGGGTGGAGTCCACGAGGATGAACCCAAAAACCATTGCGATCCGACCCCGCTCGCCACGGAAATACGCCCAAATCCGACGCACGGCATGGCGGAGATTCCGCGGCTTCACTTTCACGGCACCGCGCATGCCCGGTCCGCCGGCCAAACCGCCGAATCCGGGGCCCCGCCCCGGCATGCCGGGCACCGCGCCGAGCGGCGGCGCGGAAGAGGGTGAGCTCGCGGCGCCTTGTCGATCAGACATCCACGGCCTCCTTGCCGAGCTGGGCGATGCAGATATCGCGGTATACCTCGCACTCGCGCAGGAGCGTTTGATGCCGACCGCTTCCCACGGCCTTTCCGTCGTCGAGGACAAGCACCCAGTCTGCGGCAGCCGCGGCTGATATGCGCTGCGTGATCAGCATGCAGGTGTAGCCGCTCTTCGTGTCACGGATCTCTTTCAGGATTTCGGCCTCCGTAATGGAATCCACGGAGCTCGTACAATCGTCCAGAATGAGCACCTCCGGCTGGCGAACCAGGGCGCGCGCGATGGCCAATCGTTGTTTCTGGCCGCCGGAAAGGGAAAGACCTCCCTGTCCCAGCAAAGTTCCATAGCCCTCGGGGAATCGTTCCACGAAGGAATGGGCCTGGGCGCGTCGGCAGGCCTCCCGCAGATCGGCGTCAGTCGCATCCTCCCTGCCCCAGCGGAGATTCTCCGCGATCGTGCCGGTAAAAAGGACCGTCTTCTGCGGTACCAGAGCGATGCGTTGACGCAGCTCGCCGAGCCCTATGTCGCGTACATTGACGCCCGCCACGGTGATCGTACCGCGGACGGGATCGTAGAATCGAGGCACGAGCGATGCCAGCGTGCTCTTCCCCGAGCCGGTCGAACCGATGATGGCGGTTATTCTGCGCGGCTCGCACGTGAGGGTCACGTCCTCCAGCACGAGCCTTCCCCGCGCGCCGGGATAGGCGAAGGAAACGTCTTTGAAGATCACCGAGGTGCCGGCCGTCTCCGTCGCGCTCTTCACCGGAGGGACGGATACGGCGTGCGGAGCGACCGCCACGGAAGCCGGGACCGATTCACTGCCGGGCTTGCGCAAAACCGCCCCGACCCGTTCCCACGAGGCACGCGCGCGAACGAACGAGGTGAAAATCATGGAAATCATGTTCAGAGAAAAAAGTATCTGAGTCATGTAGTTGATGAACGCGATGATCTTGCCGACCTGAAGGTTGCTCGCCGCTACCCGTATCCCGCCGATCCACAAGACCGCGACGATCCCGAGATTTATTGTCAGGGTTATCGCCGGTCCGAACAGCGCCATGGCGCGTAAGGCGTTCGTGGAGGCTCCTGTCAGCTCGGCGTTGGCCCCCGCGAAGCGTTTCACTTCGCGCTTTTCCTGGCCGAAAGCCTTCACAACGCGAATTCCACCCAGGTATTCGCGGGTGACGGAGTTCACCCCATCGAGACCTTCCTGCACGCGGCGGAATCGGGGGAAGCCCGTAGCCAGGTTTATGATGATGAGGGCCGCGGCGAGGGGCACGGCGATTACAAGTACAATGGAAAGACTCGGCTCGAGGATGATCGCCATTGCCAGCCCGCCGAGGGCCAGAATGGGCGCCTTGGCGAAAAATCGCATGACTCCGTTCACGAAGGTCTGGACTTGTGTCACGTCATTGGTCTGCCGAGTGATCAAAGAGGCCGTGTCGAAGGTGTCCAGCTCTTGGAATGAGTACGAGGTGACCCGTTGGAAAAGGTCGGCGCGCAACTGGGCGCCGAATCGGTAGGAGACCATGCTCGCAATGATGTTTCGGCCCGCGGCTCCCAGAGCCCCGATACCCGCGACGGCAAGCATCTGCAGACCGAAATGAAGAACGATTCCCATGTCATGCGCCGCCACTCCATTGTCTACGATGCGGGACATGATGGTAGGCTGGAGGAGATCGCAGACGGATTCTACCGAGAGGCATGCCAGGGCCGCCAGGAACGGCCACAGATACTTACGAAAATACGGAGCAGCGATGCTCGTCGTAGGTTTGCGTGTTTTCGAGTGCATTGCGGGTGCTTATGAAGAGCATACTCGCGAAAGCCCGCAGCGGCAACTGCCGCGATGCCCGAATGTCGCTCGCGCGTCGAGCCTCACGCGGTCGGTCCGCCGTTGACCGACATGAGTCGTGAAAAGCGCAGCATTTGAATGGGATGGCGCCCAAGCCCTGAAATGCGGACGGCCCCGCGCAGAATGTTCCTGACAAGAGCGCGGCTGTCACGATGAAAAATACGCGGCATGCCGTTGACGACGCGCAGCATGCACAGGGCGAGCACGAGATCAGCGGTGGTGGCAACGCTGATTCCCGGCTTCCCCTGTGCTCCCCGGTAGACGACGAGCGAGCCGCGCGCAAAGCACAGGCTCACCGAGACATCGGCGTCGGTCACTCGGATGAAAACGGTCGTAGAAAGCTTCTTGAAGTCCACACTTTTCCGTGGGTCCTGCGCGAGATTCTGACGGATCAGGTCCGCGAGCATGCCGGCGAAGGCTATGTCTTCGGCCCCCTCCCCGAGCCGGATGTCGCTCACGACGCTCCCTGCCATGCCGCTTTCAGCACGGCGAGAATCTCGGCCTGCTCGGTGACCGGTTTTGCATTGTAAACGATGGACCCGTCGGAAAGGGCCGCCTCGGCGCAGGCCGCCAGATCGGATTCAGGCACACCCACCTCGCGGAGGCTCGTGGGTATCCCCAGGCGATGCTGGAAATCCACGAGGGCGTGCGCCAGTGCGAGCCCCGAGGCCTCGTCGCTCAGGCCACGTACCTCGACGCCGAATGCCTCGGCGATAAGACGATGGCGATCGGCGACGACGTCATTGTTGAACCTGACGACATAGGGCATGAGGATGGCGTTGGCAAGGCCGTGATGGACGGCGTGGCGCGCGCCGACGACGTGGGCAATGGCGTGCATGAGCCCCACCTGCGCGTTGGAAAACGCCGCCCCCCCGAGCGTCGCCGCCACGAGCATCTGACCGCGCGCCACGATGTCCGCTCCGTCACGAAGGGCGACCGGCAGATGCTCGCGAATCAGACGGATAGCGTGGAGACCCAGCGCATCGGAGATCGGCTCGCGTTGCGCGGATGTCACTGCCTCCATGCCATGGGACAGGGCGTCGAGGCCCGTCGCCGCCGTCAGCGACGGTGGCAGCCCCACGGTCAGCACCGGATCGAGGATGGCCACGTCCGGAATGATGTGGTAATCCGCGAAAAGGAGCTTGCGCCGTGCTTCATGGTCCTTGATGACCGCGACGTAGGTCACCTCGGAACCCGTGCCTGCTGTGGTCGGCACGCAAATGTGCGGGGTCTGATCCCGCGTGAGGAGCTGGAAGCCCTGGTAGTCCTGGAGCGCGCCCCCTTCGGTGAGCAGGATCGCTACCCCTTTCGCGGTGTCGATGACGCTCCCACCGCCGACGCTCACGATGGAGTCCGCTCCGCGACTCCTTCCGTAAGCGGCAGCCTCATTGACGACGTGGACACCGCTGTCGGCGGGAACGTCGGAATACACCCCGGCGCATCGCGTCCCCAACGCGCGCACGATGCCGTTCACGATGCCCGTCTTCTCGGCAAGGTATCGATCCGTCACGACAAGGGCGTGGTCCCTGCCCAGGCCGGCCAGCTCCACCCCGACGTCCCGGGCCGAACCCGCACCGAATACTATTCGCGTTGGAGCGAGAAAAAGAAACGAGAGATCCGAGGAGTATCCCATGGGCTATTCGTCGAGAAACAAGGTGTCGAGTGACGCGGCCGAGTTGACCAGCGCCTGGGCGGACCTCACCTCGCGTACGATCGTGGGAAGATCCCCTTTCAGCTTCAGCTTTCCCTGCAGCATCCCTTTGATCGGGTCCAGCTCTTTGCGGAGGACCTGTTTCCAGCGCGCGTACTCCCCCGTGATGCAGAAGGGAGCCTTCATGGCTTCCTCGACGTTGACGGATTTCGCCTCGCGGCACACGCCCCGATCCAGGTCGAGCCAGATCCCTACATCCTGCGGCACGGCCGGCGCCTGCGCCTTGCAGATCAGGGCGACCACCCCGTGCGTCCAATCCGCCGCAGCACTGACGTACTCGGGGCTTCCATTGATCGCTTCCTTGTAGCGCGCGATCCATTCATCGCTGAAAAAAGCAAGTGCCATTCCCTTCCCCCTTCCTCTAGTCGTTCAGGACGTAGTCGTACCAGAACTTCTGGGACCGCGTGAGAGCGAGATCCACGTGGATGTGCTTCACCTGGGTGAACTCGAGAAGCCCGTGAGGCCCCAGCTCGCGTCCAACGCCGGACTGTTTGTACCCGCCAAAGGGAGCCAGCGCATTCAGGAGGTGGTAGTCGTTGATCCATACCGTGCCGGTCCTGATCCGCTTGGCAATCGAGATGGCTTTGGGGATATCGCGTGAAAACACGGCCCCGCCGAGGCCGTAGATGCTGTCATTGGCCATTGCAATGGCATCGTTGATGTCGTCGTAACGGATCACGGAAAGAACCGGACCGAAGATCTCCTCCTGAGCGATCGACGAGTCGTTTTTCACCTCGTCGAAGACGGTCGGTTCTATGAACCAGCCCTTTTTCACGTGCGAAGGCCTGCCACCGCCGCAGATCACCCGGGCGCCGGATGCCTTCCCCGCATTGACATATCCCAAGACCTTGTCGAATTGGGCCCGATTGATGACGGGGCCCATGGTCGTCTCGTAGTCGGACGTGTCCCCGACCTTGATGTGGCCCGCACGCTCGGTGAGGCGTTCGACGAAGGCATCGTGCAACGAGGCGGGCACGAAACAACGGGTTCCCGATTCGCAGAGCTGACCGGCGTGGAAAAACGTGCCGAACAACGCGCCGTCCACCGCGATTTCCAGGTCGGCATCGTCGCAGATGATGGTGGGGCTCTTGCCGCCGAGCTCGAGCGTGACCTTCTTCACCGTGTCGGCGGCGAGCCGCATCACGCGCCGACCCGTTTCCGTGGAACCGGTAAGGGCGACCTTGTCCACCATGGGATGCGTGCACAATTCTTCACCTACCGTATCCCCGGGCCCGGGCACGACATTCAGCACCCCGGCCGGAAGACCGCATTCCGCCGCCGCTCGCGCGATCTCCAGCGCCGTGAGCGGCGTATCCGAAGCGGGCTTCAGCACCAGAGAGTTTCCCATGATGAGGGCGGGGGCGATCTTCCAGACCGCCATCATGAATGGCAGGTTCCAGGGAATGATCCCGGCGCAGACACCAATGGGCTCACGCTGGACGAAATTCCAGGAAATTGCCGGCATGTCGATCCAGGGAAGAGGCTCATAAGTCGGCATACGCTCGCCGAGCTCCACGAGCGCCTTGAAATGCTCGAGGCCGATGGGAATGTCCATCATGCTGGTCTTGCGTATGGTGGCCCCGGCGTCACGCGACTCGATGCTTGCCAGCTCGTCCTGACGCCCCTTGAGCTTCTCGACAATTCGCATGAGGAGCCGTGCACGCTCGCGGACATCCATGCCGCTCCAGACACGTGAATCGAAAGATTTCCGCGCAGCCTCGATGGCGTGACGGGCATCCGATCGATCTGCTCGGGCTACCTCGGCAATCGGTTCCTCCGTTGCAGGATTGATGGTGGGACGGGTCTCGCAGGTTTCGGAATCGGTGAAATTCCCGTCTATAAAGAGCTGGTACTTGTCCATTCGACTTCCTCCGACTTGGAATAAGGAGGCATACCTTACAGTGACTCTATGTCAACTTGGTAATGATGAAGGAATATCACAACTGAATTGGTAATGAAAGAGGGTGTCGGCCACGCCTTCTCGTGAGAGATCAGTGATTGATTTCTCCCGACTCTTGGCATTCAATACGGGAAGCGGAGGCATATATGACAGTACGTGACGTTGTGCCGCACGACGCGGAGGCCGAAGAACGTTATCGCGTGCTTGTAGAGCTTTCACCCGACGGCATCCTCGTCCACCGTGGTGGATCGTACGTCTTCGCCAATCAGGCGGCCCTCCACCTGTTTGGTGCGACGCGGGAAGAAGAGGTTGTGGGCCGCGATGTGATCTCCCTCATCCACCCGGACGATCGCGGCAACATTTCCCGGCGCATGGAGTCCATGAGCGCCGGGGTGAAGCGAGTGCCGTTGAGGGAAGCCCGCCTCATGCGCATGGACGGCAGCTATCTCCCGGTAGAAGCCTCCGCCGCACCCATCATCTACGATGGCTCCCCGTCGATACAGGTGGTCATTCGCGATATCTCGGACCGGAAGGAGTCCCAACGCCGCGCGGCACTTCTGGACGCGGTGCTCCGCAACATGCCCATCGGCGTCGCGATCGCGGAGGCGCCTTCGGGCAGGCTCGTTTTCCCCACGGGACCGGGGGTGGTCCGATCGGACGTTTCCTCCGCGGCATTGAGGGGCTTTGAAGACTCGGATAATCAACCGCCGGCTTTTCGCGAAGACGGCACGCAGTACGGGACCGAGGATTGGCCCCTGGCACGTGCCCTGACTGCGGGGGAGACGGTGACAGGCGAGGAGATCAGATTCCGACAAGCGGACAGCGAGGACAAGGTCATGAGAGTGAGCGCGGCTCCTATACGCGACAGCGTGGGAGCACTGATGGCGGCAGTCGTGACCTACGAGGACATCACGGAAAGCCGGCGGACACGGGAGGCACTCCGCGCGAGCGAGGAGCGTTTCCGCCTCGCCACGGAGGTAGCGAGCGAAGCCATCTGGGATTGGAATCTGGCCGACGACACTGTTTCCTGGAGCACGGCATACGCAACGCTGTTCGGAGGAACCCCCGAAGTCCCCTCTACCCCACGCTGGTGGTACGAGCATCTGCACCCCGAGGACTATGACCGTGTTGTTTCCGGGATTCGGGAGTCGATCGAAGGCACCGCTGCATCGTGGGCTTCGGAATATCGACTGCAGCGCGCCGACGGTCGGTGGGCGAACGTCATCGACCGTGCCGTCATCGTCCGCGACAAGTCGGGAAAAGCGCTCCGGATGATCGGGGCGCTTTTGGACATTTCGATCAGAACACGCGCCCTCGCCGACGTAGCGGCTTTGAATAGGGACCTGCGCCACAAAGTGACTGAACTGGAAGCCATCATCAGCACGGTTCCCGTTGGCATCGCCATCGCGGAAGACAATCAGGCCCTGCATATACGAGGCAATCCGCTTCTTCTCGCGATGCTCGGCACGGCATCCGTGGAGGAACTGTCCACGAATGACGCCCTCACACCACACCCGACCCATTACCACTTCATGAAAGCCGGGAAGGAATTGGCCGTGGACGAGCTGCCCATGCATATGGCGGCACGGGGGCAGGAGGTGAGGAGTGACGAATTCGAGATTCTCCGCCAGGACGGCACGACGATCTGGTGTCTTGCAAGCGCGGCTCCTTTGTACGACGAGAAAGGTGCATCGACGGGTGTGGTGGGAGCGTTTCGGGATATAACGGATTTGAAACGCGCCCACGAAGCCCTCGGGCGCGCGCGCGACGAGCTCGAGCAGAAGGTACAAGAGCGAACCCGCAACCTCCGACGCCTCAACCAGACCCTTCGCATGATTTCGGAGTGCAACCAGGCCCTCTTCCAAGCGGCAAATGAACGCTCCTTAGTCCAGACAATCTGCTCCATCCTGAAGGTCGAAGGCGGCTACCGCATGGCCTGGGTGGGTTACGCGGAGCGCGCGGAGCCCTATCGCGTGCTTCCCATCGCTTCTGCCGGATTCGAAGACGGGTATCTGGATACGATCGCGGTCACCTGGGACGATTCGCCGCGGGGGCGGGGGCCGACCGGGACGGCAGTCCGCACGGGGGAGGCGAGCATCGGTCGGGATTTCAAGAAGGATCCCGCCCTCGCGCCATGGCGCGCGGAGGCCCTCCGCCGTGGATTTCGCTCCTCCATCGCCCTCCCCCTGTTCGCAGAGGGCACGACCTTCGGCGCTCTGACCCTCTATGCGGCGCGTCCCAACGCGTTCGGCCAGGCGGAGATGGACTTGCTCGGCGAGCTCGCCGACGACCTCGCATTCGGCATCACCGCTCTGCGTGCCCGTGCTGAGCGGGATCAGGCGTACGTGCGACTCGAGCGTAGCGCCACGCAACTGCGCGCCCTCACGCTCAAAGTGGCCGCGGCGGAGGAGCAGGAGCGGCGACGCCTCGCCCACGTCCTCCATGACCACGTGCAGCAGCTCCTGGCCGGCGCGCGCTATGGGCTGGAAAGCACACGCGAATGCACGGACGAGGAGACCCTTCGAGCTACCCTCACGCGTGTCGACGGGATGCTCGACGAGTGCATGGAGGTGTCGCGGTCCCTCACGATGGAGCTGAGCCCGCCGGTCTTGTACGATGCCGGGTTGGGACCGGCGCTGGAGTGGCTCGGGCTCTGGTACCAGGAAAAGCAGGGGCTTGCGGTGACCTTGACGCTGGACGAGCGCGTGACCATCGAGGAAGCGAGCGTGAGGATCGTGCTTTTTCAAGCCGTGCGGGAGCTGCTCTTCAACGTCGTCAAGCACGCCGGGGTCAAGACCGCGAACGTATGCTCCACGATCGGCGCCGACGGCCGCGCGCGCATCGTGGTGAGCGACACGGGTGTGGGGTGCGATCCGGAGCGCGCCTCGGGGGGAACGGGGCAGGCAAGCGGTCTCGGGCTGTTCGGAATTCGCGAGCGGCTCGAGGCGTTGGGGGGGGCTCTGGAGATCGACAGCGCCCCGGGCTGCGGGAGCCGATTCACCCTCGTGGTGCCATCGCCCCGGAGGACCTGAAGCACCGTTCACTCTCGGACGGGAATCGCACGCGTCCAATACCTTCGAATGTGACGGAACCCGCTGTAAGGAATGGCGGCCAGCGGTCCCCTGCCGCCGTCTCCCGGAAAGGACGCGGGGAGTCCATCGGGAAGGGCGTCGGGCAGGGGTGACTGGACGGAAAGACACGAAAAGGGAGGATGAGGGCTCATCCGTGCATTTTCGCTGCCGAGTTGGACGAGTGTTACCGGGTGCGTCCAGGAATCGAATTCGTGCAAGCGATCCCGGGAAGCTCTCGCGAGCCTTGTGGCAATCTCCTCGGTGCCGGATTCCGTCAGCAGATGCACGCGCATAGGTTGGCGGAGATTCAGACGGAGAAAGCGGCAGAAGGCATCGACATCGCCGTCGGCGGCTTCCGGGCGGATCGTGGAATACAGGAGCATTGGGGCGAAGCCCGCGAGCGCATCCCGCGTCATGGCATGCCGAAGCTCCCGGGGCAGAAGCGCGGATCCGGGCGTCTCCTGCTCTGTCACGAGGAATGCGACATGATCGAGTCTCAACGTGGACATCGCGGCCAATCCGGCCAGGACGTGGCACCATTGGAGTGGATTTGCCGCCAGGAGATAGACGCCGATCTGCGGAGCGTAGTCAACGAGGGGCGGGAACGGGTCATCGCTCGAAACACGCAGCGGCGACCAGGGGAGAATGGCCCCGCGGAGTATTTCCGCTTCGATTGCTCGAAGGAGATCATCCACGGTTTTTCTCACCGTCTTGACCGTCGACCCTCCTTCGGCGTCACCGACAAAAGCTGCCATCCGTGCCAGCTCCGTCGCAATCCTGTCGCGCAGCATGTCGGTTGTGGATGCCGAGCTTTCAAGGCCGTTTCGGGGGCAGCTCACGCCCTCTTGCCCTCCTGATGGGCATAGCTCATGGCGGCGAGGCTCGATCCGCTTCTCCGGGGGCGGGCCTGACCAGATAGGGTCACGGACAGCTCCTCATCCTCGAGCCGGTAATCGATCTCCTTGCGCGCCGCCATCCAGAACAGGACCTGCATGACGTTGGCACGCGACTCGTTGAGGATTGCCCGCGCCTCCCACAGGCTGAGATGGCCTTGCGCGGCGAGGATGCTTCTCAGTGTTGCAGCGCTTTGTCCGACGTACGCCATCATCCACCTCCCCGGTCTGTTGAATGGTTCGTGATGAGTATGACAGGGTGGTGCTGTTGGCGAAGTCGCCAGAATCGTGATCCGCAGGTAGAATTATCGACGGTCACCGTGTCGTAATTGTGCTACACGAGCGAAACCGCCCGGGGCTCACCCTCAATCCACGAGGTGGTGGGAGACGGCGTACCGAATGAGCTCCGCCGTGTTTTTCAAGGTGAGCTTTGAGAGGATGCGTGACCGATAGGTTGCCACCGTCGAGGTGCTCAGGCTGAGCTCTTCGGCCGTCTCGGTAAGGCCTTTCCCCGACGCGAGGGCGCAAAGGACACGGTATTCACGATCGGAAAGGCATTCGTGGGGATCCAACGCGGCCCGCCCGTCAAGTGCGAATGCCAAGTGCTCGGCCAGCGACGGGCTCACGTGCTTTCCGCCGCACGCCACCTTGCGGATGGCGGCAAGTAGCTCGGAAGGGACGCTCCCTTTCACCAGGTAACCGGCGGCGCCCGCCTTCAGAGCGCGCACCGCGTATTGCTGCTCGGGATGCATGCTGAGCATGAGCACCGCGGTCCGGGGATAGTTCTTGCGCAGCTCAGGAAGGAGATCGATTCCTTCGATGCCACCCGGAAGCGTGATGTCCAATATGATGACATCGTACGTTCCCTGCTGGAGCTTTTCGCGCAGCTCTTGTCCCGTCGCCGCTTCCGCCTCCAGCGCGATGTCGCGCGATTGGCGAAGAATCATGCGCAGTCCTTCGCGAAAAATGGGATGATCGTCACAAATGATCACTCGAATCATCGCTTACGGGCTCCCTGAACGCACTATACCCGCACTGTTGCCGGGAGGCAAGGTTGACGACAGACTCGCCCTCAGGGACCTCTTGTCACAATTGCCGCGACGTAATACATTCTCAATGACTATTTTTGCAATTACAGTCATTGAGGTAATATGCCAAGAGCATTCACGGAAAACGAGCGAGCCAGAATAAGGGACAAGCTCATCGCGGCCGGCAAACGCCTGATCAATATCGCGGGACTTCGCCTTTTGGTGGTGGACGAGATCGCCCGTCAAGCCGGGATCTCGAAAGGAAGCTTTTACGGTTTTTTCCCGTCCCGTGAGGATTTCATACTTTCCGTTTTCGAGTCATGGGAAGCCGAGTATCGCGGCGCTCTCATTCGTGAAGTGACAAATGGTTCCGGATCGGCTCGCGACAGGATCGAGCGCTTTCTGCTCGGCGCCTTCGACATCCTGGAGCGTGAGCCGGGGCTTGCGCGGATGGGGATGAAGGAGATTCAGTCGATCATCGAAGGTCTTCCCCCCGAAAGGGTCGCCGCCCATCAGGCCACGGACATTCGCGTCCTGGAAGAAACCTTCTCCCGTTGGGTCGACGCGGGAATGCTCGATCCCGAGCTTGCCGGCTCCCTCCGGGGACTCGTGCCCGCCCTCTTCTCCATCGCAATGCACCGCGAGGATTTTCCTCCCGGAAGCTACCACCCGACGGTGAAGTTGATCGCCGAAGCACTGGCCATGAGGGTTGCCGCGGGCGCCCGCGGCGAAGGAGGAGAAAGATGACCGGCACACCGGCAATCAGCGCGCGCGGCCTGTCCAAGAGCTACGGGGAAGTCCGAGCGGTCGTGAATGTCGACCTGGATGTCAAATCGGGAGAAATTTACGGTTTTCTCGGGAGAAACGGGGCCGGCAAAACAACCACCATTCGCATGCTGCTTGGACTCGTAAGGCCGAGCGCGGGTGAGATTTCCATTTTCGGCTCAACGCTGGCGAAAGATCGCGCCGGAGTGCTTTCGAAAATCGGCTCGTTCGTGGAGTCGGCAAGTGCCTACCCGAATCTCACCGTAAGGGAGAATCTGGACATGCAGCGGCGCTTGACGGGCGTGCCGGCAAAATCGGTGGACGAGGTCATCGAGCTGCTGCGTCTCGAAGAATACGCGAACCGGAGGGCCGGAAAGCTTTCTCTGGGCAACAAGCAGCGTCTGTCTCTTGCCCGCGCCCTCATCAACTCGCCCCGCCTCCTTATCCTGGACGAGCCGGCCAACGGGCTCGATCCAGCGGGGATCATTGAGATCAGATCGCTTCTCCGCCGTCTTGCCGACCAACAGGGGGTGACCGTCTTCATGTCCAGCCATCTGCTGGATGAAGTGGAACATCTGGCTGATCGGGTCGGTATCGTGCATGCCGGGAAGCTGGTCGAAGAAGTCGACTACCGGGAGATGCGCGCAAAGGGAAGGCTCGCCATAGAGATCGACGTGGATGACATCGCACGGGCCGAGGGAATCCTTCGCGAGGACCTGGGCTACCGCAAAATAACGCGCTCGGGGGAGGCCACATTGCGCGTCGCCGACGGCTCGGCGCAACCTGCCGCCATTGCACGCGCGCTCGTGAACGGCGGGGTAGCGCTGGCGCGTCTCGCTCCAATGGAAGAAGACCTCGAGCGCCACTTCATGAGGCTGACAGGAGGAGAGTCATGATTTTCCCGCGTGTCGTGGCAACGGAGCTCATCAAGCTCCGACGGAGCAAGGTGACCTGGGTGACTTTCGCCGTCTACACGGTCATTGTCGCCATCGCCGGTGCATTTCTCTGGATGGTGAAGAATCCCGAAGTGGCAAAAAGCATCGGCCTCATCGGGCAAAAGGCGCAATTCGCGTTCGGCGGGCAGCCCGTCGATTGGTCGAGCTTCATGGCGTATATCGCCGTGATGGGTGGCGTGGGAGGCCTCATCATGTGCTCGGTCATCGTGTCCTACGTTTTCGGGCGCGAATACGTGGAGGGAACGGCGAAGAACCTGCTCTGCCTGCCGACACCCCGCAGCCATTTCGTGTTCGCCAAGATCATCGTCTCCGCCCTATGGTTCGTGCTTTTGAACCTGTGGATGATCGCGGTGAGCTACGCCGTCGGAACGATTCTGGGGTTGGACGGCCTCACAAGTGCGGTCTTTCTCACGGCTACCGGACAGCTCCTTCGACTCGCCCTCATGTCGCTGTGCTGCAGCCTGCTCGTCGCATGGATTGCGGTGGAATCGCGCGGGTACTTCGCCCCGTTGGGATTCTCCATAGGCACCATGGCTTTGGCATCCATTTTCGGGAGGACCGGTTGGGCGCCGTGGGTTCCATGGTCCATCGTGGGTCTCGCCTCCGGTGTTGCCGGGCCCGATACGGGGCTCAGCGCGGGAAGCTACATCGTCATCGGTCTCACTTTTCTGCTGGGCACCGCGCTCGTCATCCGTCATGAGGTGTTCGCGGACAACAAGCAGTAGCAGCCCCCGGTGCCGTTTGAATTTTACATCCAACACTCCTCTCGCGGTGTAGTAATTTTACGTGAGGGGTTCGAGAATGACCAAGACGGAACAGCGCGCCGGAATGCCGGAGACGCCGAGTGATGAACAGTGCATGCAGGAGTTGGTGGCCAATCGACCCGAGGCATTGAAGCCGCTTTTTGCCCGCTACGCACCCATCGTCTTCCATATGGCGTTGCAGAGTCTCGACCCCGGCACCGCGGAGGAAATCGTTCAAGATGTCTTCCTCTCGGTCTGGCGCAAGTCCCAGACATTCGACGCAAAAAAAGGATCCTTCCGCCCGTGGCTTCTCCAGATCGCCCACTTTCGCATCCTCAACGAGCTTCGGACGCGCAGCAGGAGGCCGCGAGCGGATGCCGATGCCGATCTCCTGAGCGAAATGAAGGATCCGCACGATGGGCCGGCGGAGGAAACGTGGCAATCGTACCGTAAAGAGGCCGTGCGCGCGGCGGTGAATCGCCTGCCGCCCGCTCAACGCCAGGCGCTCAGCCTCGCCTTTTTCGACGATCTATCGCACGACCAGGTCGCCGTTGCTCTCAACCTTCCCGTGGGGACGGTGAAGACGAGGATCCGCACGGGAATGCGCAAGCTCCGCTTCCTCTTGACTCCGGTCGGTGTGGCCGCGGTAGCGTTCGCGCTTCTGCTCGGAGGAGGATTCCGATTCGCAACCCAGTATCGGGCCGCACGGCTCACGGATCGCGCGTTATCCATGGCCACCTCGAGCGACATAACGACCTTGCACATACCGGCGGCAGCGGGCGTCACCACGGGAACACACGGCTCGTATCGGGGTCGGCCGGGAACGCCGCTGGCGGTGATCGCGCTCCACGAGTTCAGCCCGGCACCGCGCGGCAAGACCTACCAGGCGTGGGTTCGCGCGGATAAGGCATGGGCATCCATGGGCACAGCGGTCATAGACGCCGAGGGCAACGGGCTTATTGTCGGAGAGGGGCCGGCGTTCACGGAGCTCCCCCGGGAGATCGAAGTCACACTGGAGCCGCGAGGGGGAAGCAGGTCGCCGCAAGGTCCGGTGGTGCTCCATTACACGGCTCCCTAGCGGGTAGGCTCAGGAGCCGGCGTCGAAGAGCTCGTCCACGAGCCTGTGCGATTCCGCGCCGTTCCAAAGGCGGATGCCGGAGGAGGGACGCGTTCGAAAGAACGATGCTTCGCGCGACTCCTCGGGATGGGTAGAGGCATAGAGCGCCTGCCACGCCCGGCCAATCTCTTCAGCGCGCTCGGCCGCGGTCACTGCGTAAAGGCTTCCACCAAATCCGGCCCCGAAGCAGGTCGCTCCCGCCGCGCCGAGAGAGAGAGCGGATTTTTGCAGCGCGTCCACCTGCGGCGCGACATTTCCGAGGAGGCGCGCCGATGCTCGGTGAGAGAGGTTGAGCTGCTCCCCGAAACCTCCTACGTCATGCCCGCGCAACGCCGCAATGGCCGCGGGCATATAGCGGGTCTCTTCCTCGAAGAATTGACGCACACGGTCTTCGATCTCGGAGTCGGCGAAAGCAGCCGTTTGCGGCAAATCGCGCAGAAGGCTGTGGTGAGTGCTCCGCGCCTCATTGAACGATTCGACGGCACGGACTGCCCGGCGCGAAGCGGCGTTGAATTTCTCACGAGCGCTTTTCGTCTTCTCCGCCCTGACGCCGGAGAAGCCGATCAGAAGCGCCCAGTCCTCGGGCCATGAAAGCTCCTCGGCGAGAACGGTCGGTGCATAGCTGTAATAGCTGAGTGAGCCGTCGCGGCAGTTGAGAATCGCGGTATGATCCTCGGATCCCCCGAAGGTGCCCACACCGGTTTGTCCTGCCAGGTCGCGAAAACTCTGCCCATTCTCGGCGCAGGCCAGATACATGGCCAGGTCCTCACCGGTGGCGATGTTCGCTTTGAACAGCGTTGCTTCCTGAAGCCCTTTCGCCCACGATAAGGCGCAAAATGTGAGCATCATCAGTGCGGAGGAGCCGCTCATGCCGCTCCCGACCGGCAGGTCGCTTGCGAAAGCGATGTCTACGCCGACGGGATCGGTGCCTCGCCAGCCGAAATTGGCCGCCAGGCGCTGCGTCATTGTCATGGGATAGTTTTCCCACCGCCCCAACGGCGGCTCGATGTCCGCGCTGAGCGGGAACTGCGCCGGAAGGAACTCGGTCCCCGGCTGGATCATGCGGACCAGGGGCGTGTCGGTTCGCGTAGCGAGAAAGAGAAATCCTCGATCGACGGCGCACACCAGGCTGTGGCCACCGGCATAGTCGGTATGCTTGCCGAGAAGCTCGATCCGCCCCGGGACGAATCCGAGAATGGCTTCGCGCGTCTCGGAGCCGTGAAAACCCCGGCATTCCAGATCGTACAGGATGCGGGATACTTTCAGGCGGGAAGCGGTCATGTCGAGCCCTTGCCCTTCAATCCGCTGTCGCAGCTCACCAAGTGTGCTCATGCAGTCCCCCAAAATGCCTCGGCTGAATGCAAAAACATTTGACAGATTCCCCGAAATACTGCACTATATTTATGAAAACTCTTTCATGAAAGAGTTTTCATAAATAATGGATAGCACGAAGGACAAGAGGAAGTCAACAATATACGGGGTCGCATCTCACGCCGGAGTGAGCATTGCCACCGTTTCCCGCTTTCTCAATACCCCTGAAAAAGTGAATGTCGCCACCGCGCACCGCATCAAGACTTCCATGGAAAAGCTCGACTATTTTCCCCATGGCCACACGGGAGCGAGGGCCTACCGGAGCATCAAACGGATCGGCATTTTGTCCCCCTATTTCACCATGCCGTCCTTTGTGCAGCGTCTCGAGGGCATGGCCGGGGTGTTTCGCGACTCACATTGCGAGATGGTCGTTTGTGCGGTGGACTCACCCGAACAGCTCACCGAATACCTCCGCTCCACCTCCTTTCTTTCGCGATTCGACGGGCTGATCATCATGTCGATGGACATCGGGGAGGCCGAGGCCGAGCACCTCCTCCGGTCCAACCCGCACGTGGTGATGATCGAATCGGTGAATCCGCGATTTACATGTGTGGAAGCTGACAACGTCTTGGGTGGGAAGCTCGCCGCGGAGTTATTTCTTCGCAAGGGTTATACCCCCTGCGCCTTTCTCGGAGAAGAGTCCTCACCGCCCCACCTGCTGAAGCCGAACAAAATGCGGCTCGAAGGCTACCGCGCCGCACTTCACGCCGCCGGTTACCCCCTCGCGCCGGAAATGATTCGCGGCGGACCCGTCAACGTGGAGGACGCCTGTCGTCTGGCAGGGGAATGGCTGGATAGCGCATCGCCGCCGCGCGCTATCTTCGCATGGTCGGACCTCCAAGCGATCGGCGTTCTCAAGGCAGCGCGTCAGCGCTCCATCAAGGTCCCTGACACGCTGGCTGTTCTCGGTTTCGATGACATCGAAGCCGCCAGCTTCACCGGTTTGAGCACGGTCAGCCAGTCCCTGGTGGAATCTGGTCGCGTGGCCGCGCGTCTCCTCCTGGATCGGATCTATGAGCCGGAAGGCGCCCTCACGCGCGTGCATCTGGACGTACGGATCGTGGAGAGGGAGACCACCTGAGATGGCGTCGTTAATCTTTTGGAGGGGCGAAATCGTCCTTGCCTTTGGGTATCGACGTTCGTACCCTAGTATTCTGCGTATAACGGTCATTTCTTTGCCCCCTCGGTGAGGGGGTTGTTCACCATCTCGCTCTCCAAACGGAGGAATTAGGACTATGAAGTATGTCAAGCTCGTACTTCCGATCTTGCTCGCTTTGATCATTGGAGCCTGCGCCCAGGCGCCGAAGAAGCTCACCCTGGAACAGAACAAGCCTGAAATCGACGCCGCCCTCAAGGCTTACGCCGCGGTGTGGACCAAGGCGAACAATGTGGACGTCACCGTCAAATCCGTTGGTGGCAGCTCGTCAATAGACCTCGGCACCCAGCTCAAGGCGGACTTCGCGGCGGGGGACATGCCCGACATCTTCGTCATCTCCGGAATCGAGGATTACAAGCAGTGGGCCGACATCATCCTCGATCTCTCCGGTGAGAAGTGGGTGAGCGACACGTCGGTTCCGTTCAAGGTGGACGGAAAGGTCTACGGCTTCCCGGTTTCCGTCGAAGGATGGGGATTGGCGTACAACGCGGACATACTCCAGAAGGCAGGCGTCGACCCGACAACGCTCAACAATTACGGTGCCTACAAGGCAGCCTTCGCGAAGATCGATTCCCAGAAGGCCGCACTCGGCCTGAAGTCGGTCGTCTCCATGGCAGCGAGCCTGGACATGGCGTGGGTCACCGGAGACCACAACCTCAACTCGCTCCTCTCCAACGGCCTTCCGTACGGCGATATGTCCGTAACGAACGACCTGCTTGCCGGCAAGGTGGACGCGAAACGCCTGTCCGAGTACGCTGACTGGGTCGAGCTTCTGTTCAAGTACGCCGACAAGGCCGTTCTCACCACCGGCAACTACGATGCGCAGGTCGGCGCTTTCGCCAGCGGCAAGGCTGCCTTTGTTCACCAGGGCAACTGGATCGACCCGAATCTTGCAACGGCGAAGGTGACATTCAACATGGCATTCGCCCCCCATGGTTCGATGGCACAGCCCACCGACGGTATCTTCGTCTCGGCGCCCTCGTTCTACGTGATCAACAAAAAATCGAAGAACCTCACCGCGGCGAAGAAGTTCCTGACCGATCTCGTCTATACCGATGCCGGCAACAAGTACATCGTTACCGACGCGGGAATGATCCCCGCCTTCAAGAACATCACCCTCAACCCGAGCGGTCTGCTTTCCAAGTCCGTGCAGACGTGGGCCGCGGCGGGAAAGATCTACAGCTGGAACCAGTACAATTTCACGACGGATTTCCGCCAGAAGACACTCGCCCCGATCTACAATCAGTTCGCCACCGGGGCCATCAACAAGGCGAAGTTCATCGATCTCATGACAAAGGCCTTCGAAAGCCTGAAGAAGTAGCGTCGATTCGTGGAGCCGGCACCATCGTGCCGGCTCTTCCTTTTGGCTCGCCTCCCGCCCCGCGGCGGAAGACAGGCTCACAGTCCGCGTAGGAGCGTCCAACGATGCGGAAACGGAAACATGCCGCCATTTTCTGGCTCTTCCTCGCGCCCGTCCTTTTCGCCTTCATCGTGGTCATCGTCGTCCCCTTCATTCTGGGTGCGTACTATTCATTCACGAACTGGTCGGCCACGGCGCGGACGGACGACGCGCTGAAGCTGATCGGCCTGGGGAACTATATCGCCATCCTGAAGGACCCGAGCTTCACCTACTCCTTCATCCTGACCGCCGTCTACACCGTGTTCAACATGATCGCCATCAACGTGGTGTCCTTCGGGCTGGCAATGCTCGTCACGCGACGGCTCAAGGGGCGCAACGTCTATCGCGCCGGGTTCTTCATCCCGAACCTCATCGGCGGCCTCATACTCGGCTACGTCTGGCAGTTCATCTTCGACAACGCCATACCTTCCATTGGGACGCTCCTCGGAATCGCCTCGTGGGCGGACCCGACCAACCTCCTCCTGGCGCGCAGTGGCACCGCGCTGCTCGCGATGGTGCTCGTCGGGACCTGGCAATACGCGGGGTACGTGATGGTCATCTATGTCGCGGCCATCGAGACCATTCCGCAAGAGCTGATCGAAGCGGCGCAGATCGACGGAGCCAGCCCGATGCGGCGCCTGCGCTCCATCACCCTCCCGATGATACGGCAGGCCCTCACGGTCACGATCTTTCTGACGCTCGTTAATTCCTTCAAGCAATTCGACGTGAACGTCTCTCTCACGGGGGGCGGCCCTTCGGCGATGTTCCTCGGCCAGCCGATCTATGGGACCCAGCTTCTCGCCATGAACATCTACAATCAGGGGCTCAAGTCGGACGACATGGCCGGCGGTCAAGCGCGGGCGGTCGTGTTCTTCCTCGTGCTCGTGATCGTCTCCGTCATCCAGGTCACCATCAGCAAGAAGAGGGAGATCGAGCTGTGAAAAAACGTAGCAGGGGAGCATCCGTCGGGCTGGAAATCCTCGCGATCGTGCTGTTCCTTCTCTTCCTTTTTCCATTTTTCATCGTCGTGGTGAACTCCGCGAAAAGCCCGTTCGAGATCACCCAGAGTCCGCTCTCGCTCCCGGCGAACTGGCTGAAGATCTTCCAGAACATGGCCACAATCTGGACCAGCGTCAACGTGCAGTACTCTTCCTCGTTTGTGAGCTCCATCATCATCACCGTCTCGTCGCTCGTCTTGCTGAATATTCTTTCCTCGCAGGCTGCCTGGGTTCTCGTGCGCACAAAGACGAAGCTCTCGATGAGTATCTTCGTTTTGTTCATTGCTGCTATGGTCATTCCCTTCCAGATCGTGATGTTTCCGCTTCTCAGCTGGTTTCGCGCGATCACCGATTTCACCGGTATCCCGCTGCTTCGCTCCTACATAGGCATCGTGCTCGCGTACATCGGATTCGGCATGTCTCAGTCCATTTTTCTGTTTCACGGCTTCATCAAGAGCATCCCATTGGAGCTCGAGGAGGCTGCGACAATTGACGGCTGCAGACCGGCTCAGACTTTCTATCAGATCGTCTTTCCAATTCTCCGGCCCATCCATGCAACCGTGCTCGTATTGAACGGCATCTGGATCTGGAACGATTATCTCCTTCCGCTGCTCATCTTGGGGAAGGGAAACAGCGTGATGACCATTCCGCTGGCGGTTTCCAACTTCGCGGGGGCCTACGTGAAACAGTGGGACCTGATCCTCACCGCTATTCTCATGGCGATGATCCCTATCGTCATCTTCTTCCTCTTCGCCCAGAAGTCCATCATCAAGGGCATGGTCGCGGGCTCCATCAAGTAGGGGGCGTGCCGAGTCATCGTTGCCACGGGAACGCCGACGGATTATAGTCGCCTCCCATGGGTCGGGTTCTGACACGCGAAAGCCTGAAGACGGGCGTGGAGGAGTTGTGCGCGAGGGATCGAACGCTCGCCGCGATCGCTTCGCGCGTCGGGGTGCCTCCCCTCTGGGCACGGCGCCCCGGATTCCCCACTCTCGTGCACATCATTCTCGAGCAGCAGGTATCCATTGTCGCGGCGCGTACGCTGTATCGTCGCCTCCAGCGTCACCTCGGGGTGGTCTCGGCCCGGAGCATTCACGCAATGGGCGAGGCGGGACTGCGCGAGTTCGGCCTCACACGTCAAAAGGCCCGCTATTGCTTCGGGCTCGCTCAGCTCATCCTCGACGGAAGGATAGATCTTTCCGCGGTTGCGTCCAGCCCGGACCCGGTGGGCCGGGAGATGCTGCTCTCGGTGCCGGGAATCGGACCCTGGAGCATCGATATCTACTTTCTCATGGCGCTTCGGCGCCCCGATGTCTGGCCGACGGGCGATCTTGCTCTTGCAACTGCGCTCCGCGATGTCAAAAGACTCAACGAGATCCCACAGCGAGAGAAGCAGCAGAAAATCGCCTTTCGCTGGGCGCCCTGGCGTTCGGTGGCGGCACGTCTTCTCTGGGCGCATTATTTGTCGCTCCGCGGACAGTACACCCCTTCTGGGTGAGCACGATTCGACGCCTACGGATCCTCTCGGGCATGCGCCAGAGCTTCCAGCTTGAGTATGGTTGCCCAGTTTCGAGACGTTATCGCGTCCCCCATGGCTTTGCTCACGGCGACATTGAGCTTACTTTCGATCACACCCGCGGGCATCCACATGAACAGAATGCGAGATTTTCCAAGCGCGATACGTTCCGGTTCCCAGCTTGCGGCGGATATTTCCAGAAGCTTCTTGCGATCCGCGGGGTTGGCCAGGACGCCGACGAGCAGGCGCGAAGGATTGTCCGCGACCTTTTTCAGCGGATTGTGGGTCACGACTTCGGAGAGCTCCTCCGCGGTGAGCACCGTAATCCGGGAAATCACGCCGAGTGTGGCTCGGATCTTCTCCTCGATTCGGCGTGCCATCTCCTCCGTCCCGCCCTGAACGGAAGAGAAGACCGCGTTTCCGCTGTTCAGAAGTGTGCGCACGTCGGAGTAGCCCAATTCTTCGATGCACGCGCGCAGCGCGGTCATGGAAACACGTTTGGCATTGCCCACATTGATACCGCGCAAGAGAGCCACGAATACCGTCTTCGCCTTGTCCCGCGAGCTCGTCATGCGAGAAAGCTAAGCAAAAGCAGCTTCACCCGGCAAACCACAAGAGGCCGGACCGAGCGCGCTCGGTCCGGCTCCGTTTTTCAGCCCTCAGCCGTCCAGTTCGTGACGAATGCACCCGACTTGTCGGTGAAGGAACCGACGCACGCCATGATGAAATCGACGAGGACCCAGATGCTCAACACGTTCCATCCGAAGAAGATGAAGAGCACTCCCGTACCGACCTTGCCGACATAGAATCGATGGATGCCGATCCAACCAAGAAAGAAGCACAGAAGCACGACCGCGAGACGGCTCTTCGTGCTCACGATCTTGCCCGGTTGGCCTGGCACGCTTTTTGAGGACGCCATGGGATGTCCGCAGTTGGGGCACGTGACTGCCTGATCGGAAATCTCTTTTCCGCAATTGGGACAGAACACTGTGGTACCTCCTTTTGATACGTGTTGATATATAACACCGGTTCGACGCCCGTGCAATCTTTTTTGGCGATAAAACTGCCGCGCACTTGTGTTGCTATCGTTGTTTTTGGGGGACCATGGAGAGGCCCTTCAAATCGTATCCCTGACCGATCGCGATCGACTTCATCATGGCAAGGAGATCGGCGGATATTTCCGGGGTGCGTGAAAGGAACCAGAGATAATCGCGCGAGTCGGATCCGACGAGCGCCCATGAGTAGCCTTCCTGATCCAGGCCAAAGATGAGATAGTCAGACGTGAACAAGCCGAAGAATTTCACCTTCAGAGCGGAGGAACGATTGGCATCCGGTACCCATGCAACGGCTTTCACCTCGGTGTATTTTCCATCCAGATCCTTCTGGAATCCGCTGTTGACCACTTGAATCGTGCCGTCGCCGCGCAGGCTGTACTCCGCGGTGGCGCCCACTACGGTCTTCTCGAATCCGTGTTGGAATCGGGCCACCTCATACCATCTGCCCAGATACCGCGATACATCGACAGCGGGGACGAGTGTGAGAGGACCCATTCCCGGGGGAAGACTCGAACAGCCGAACAGTGCCAGGAATGTCACACCCACAAGAATCGAGGCCGAGCGATTTTTCATTACATTTCTCCTTTGCGGTGCGCAGGACGCACGCAGTACGCAAATATACTCACGGCCCGGAGAACATTCAAAGACACTACGACAAAGCGCCGATGGGGGGGCGGCGCTCCCATAGTCAAGAGCGTCTTTCGCGTGATAGTATCGTCGCATCATAGTCCGCGATGACCAAACCCGCGCAACGCTGCCTGCTTTCGCCGTTTCACCGGTAGTCGCACAAGGAAAACAATGAGCACTGTAGGATTCGAGTCTCTGGGACTCAGCGAGAAGACACTCGCATTGCTGAAAAAAAAGGGGTTCGAAGAACCGACCCCGATCCAGGCTTTGGCCATTCCCCTCCTCCTTTCCGGCGATGGCGACCTCGTCGCGCGCGCCCGAACCGGCACCGGCAAGACCGCGGCATTCGGTTTGCCACTCGTGGAGCGTCTCTCCGAGCCCGCCGACCACCTCCGCGCCCTCGCCCTGGTCCCGACACGGGAGCTGGCAATACAGGTCCATGCCGAGATCGTTTCGCTGCGCCACGGGGCGCGACCGCGCATCGTGGCCGTCTATGGCGGCCAGGCGATCAGTCTGCAATTGAGGTCGCTGGAGCGGGGGGTCGATATCGTGGTGGGTACCCCGGGCCGTGTCCTGGACATGATCCAACGAGGAAAGCTCGATCTTTCGCGCGTCGAGTTCCTCGTGCTCGACGAGGCCGACGAAATGCTCGACATGGGGTTCACCGAGGAGATCAACGCGATCTTCGAGGCGGTCAACCCCGAGCGGCGCGTGCTCATGTTCTCGGCGACGATGCCCGAGGCGGTCATGCGTGTCGCGCGCAAACGGCTGCGAGACTTCAAAACAATTGAAGACTACGCGCAGACCGCTCCCACGGAGCTGACCGAGCAGATCTGGCTCGAGGTCCGCGAGCAGGATAAGATGGAAGCCTTTACGCGCATCGTGGACATGGAGGAGGACTTCTACGGCCTCGTTTTCGCGCGTACACGGGTGGATGCCGACCGCATTGGCCAAGCCCTGGAGGAACGCGGCTATCCCGTCGAGACCCTCCACGGCGACTTCGCCCAGGACCACCGCGACAAGGTCATGGCGCGGTTTCGGTCCGGCAAGGCACGCATTCTGGTCGCTACCGACGTAGCGGCCCGTGGCATCGACGTTGAAGGGCTCACGCACGTGGTGAACTGGTCGCTCCCGCAAGATTCGCAGGCCTACATGCATCGCATCGGTCGAACCGGCAGAGCGGGAAACGAAGGAACGGCCATCACCTTCGTCACCCCCTATGAATACCGCAAGCTCACCCGCATGCGGGAAGGAGCCGGGACGAGCATCAAGAAAGGTGCCGTGCCGAAGGTGAGCGACGTCATTGACGCCCGGCGCGCGCGGGCCATTGCCCGCGTCAATACGGTGGCTGAGGACGTGAGCGCGGAGGGGTCTCCCTGGATAACCCTCGCGGACGAGATACTCGCGGCGGCCGACGCGCGCGTCGCTCTCGCCTCGTGCCTCTCCATTGCCTTCGCGGGAACTTTGGATCCCGAACGATACGGTCATATCGCCGAGGTGGAACGCGAGGATCGGCCCGGGCGACTCGTGGACCAGACCGGCCAGACGCGCCTTTTCGTTTCCGCCGGCCGCCACAGCGGCATCGACAGAAAAGGATTGGCGGCGATGATTCGTCGCGTCTCCGGCCTGCCTGATCGGCTCATCGACGGCATACAGGTGTTCGATGCCTTCTCCCTGGTGACGGTTCCCTTCGATGCCGCCGAACGGATCATACGCGAATCGCGCGGTTCCGGAGGGCTCCCGCGCATGCGCGTGGCCAAGGAGGATGGCGGCGGGGAAGGCGGCTTCCGGGCGCACCCGACTCCCCCCCGCGCGAGCTACGCCGGACGCGGAAAGGGTCCCCGCAAAGGATAGTTTTCACGCTCCGCGCGCTCCCGTGCGCATCAAAAATCTTCTTGACAGATCGTCTCGCGCAACCGACAGTATCCAAAATCTCGCCATATCATTTCCGTTTGTGTCTCCGCGTGGGGAATAGGAAAGGGCAGCTTGAAATGGTCCGCTATGTCCTGATAGGAGCGGGAGCGCGCGGCAAGGATGCCTATGGGAGATGGATTGCGCGAAACGGAGCCAGGGCGAGACTCGTTGCGGTCGTTGAGCCGCGCGAAGCCCGACGCGAAGAGTGCGCCGGCACTCACGGCATCCCGGCTACCATGCAATTCACCGATTGGAGCGAAATGCTCGCGCGGGCACCGATGGCCGACGCCTGCATCGTGGCCACCCAAGACCGGGACCATGCCGAGCCTGCCCTTGCGGCGATTGCCGCCGGCTATCACATTCTGCTGGAAAAGCCCATGGCTGTCACCGAAGAAGACTGTCGGCGTCTGGTGTCCGAATCGGAAAAAGCAGGCGTGCTCCTCAGGATCTGCCACGTTCTACGCTCCACGGCCTTTTTTGGTAAAATCAAGACCGCCCTGGACGAGGGACGTCTTGGTACGGTCGCCGCGATTCGCCATTCGGAAAACGTGAGCTCTTGGCACTACGCGCATTCGTACGTGCGCGGAAACTGGCGGACCGCCGAGGGATCGAGCCCCATGATCCTCGCGAAAAGCTGTCACGACATCGATCTTCTCTGCTGGCTCGCCGGCTCTCGACCACGCGCGGTCCATTCATTCGGATCCCAGGTGTTCTTCAATGAAAAAAACGCGCCTGTCGGGGCGCCACAGCGCTGCACTGACGGATGCCCGCACGAAAAGCAATGCCCCTGGTTCGCTCCGCGCATGTACGTGCATGGCGCCCCAATGCTGAAGGACCTGAGCGGCTCCCGCAATCCGTTCATTCGGCTCCTGGCGGGGGCTTTCGCGACGGACCACCTGAACCGTTTTTGGCGCTGGAAGGAATGGCCGACATCAACTGTCAGTGACGATCTTTCCCCGAACGGTATCCTCGCCGCATTGCGAAACGGTCCTTACGGCCGGTGCGTGTTCCGCTGTGACAACGATGTCGTGGATCGGCAGGTTGTGAATCTCGAATTCGAGAGCGGGGTTGTTGCCAGCTTCACGCTTCACGGGCATTCCGCGCACGAGGGGCGACAAATACGCATTGACGGATCGGCAGGCTCTCTGGAGGGGTCATTCGGCTTTGCCGGGGAAAAGCTCGAGTTCTTCGACCACCGCCGCGGCGGAACGCGAACCGTGTGGCAACAGAGCAATCCATTCGCGGGGCACGGCGGAGGCGACGATGGGCTCATGGAGAGGTTCACCGCCGACGTTGAAAGACGGCTCCACGGAGGTGCGGCGGCAGAGAGCGAGAGCTCCGCTCGCGCCGCGCTCGTGAGCCATCTCGTGTGCTTCGCGGCGGAACGCTCGCGACGGGAGTCGCGTGTCATCCGCCTGGAAAAGGAAGGAGGCGTCGTGTGAGCCGCGCCCGCAATTACTTCACCCTGGCCCTCATCGCCCTCATGATGATCGTGCTCAACATGGACGCGAACGTCATGAGCCCCAAGCTGGCCGCCATCGAGCATGAGTTCGGCATCGGCGACGCCGCCATCGGCTCGATGATGGGATTGTTTACCGTCATCGGTGCCGTCGTTTCCCTCCTCTGGGGCTATTTCGCAGACAAGGCTTCACGAAAGGCCCTCTTCATCATTGCGATTCTCGTCGGCGAGCTGCCCTGCGCGCTCACGGCCCTGGCGGGCAGCTACAGCATGTTTTTCACGCTGCGTATACTCTCGGGGGTCGGATTGGGGGCGGCCTACCCGCTCCTCTACTCGATCGTCGGGGACATGTTCGGTGAGAAAGAGCGGCCGGGCGCCGTGGCCATAGTCACCGTCGCGGTGAGCGTCGGAACCATTTGCGGCGCCCTCGTGAGCGGATGGGTGGGCGGGGACAGCGAATGGCGTCTTCCCTTCGTCGTCGCATCCGTGCCCAACTTCCTCTTCGTCCTTGTGTACGCCTTCTTCACGCCGGAGCCGAAAAAGGCGGCTAGCGAGGAAGCGACGCGGGAGCTCGTGGCGGCTGGAATCGTCTATCCGCAGAAGCTCCACCTGAAGGATTATGCCGGCATTTTCCGCGCGCGGACGAATCTGTATCTCTTCCTGCAGGGGGTCGCCGGCAGCCTTCCCTGGGGAAGCTTCTTCTTCATCAACGAATACCTCAATCGCGTCAAAGGCCTTTCCGTCGAACAGGCCACGACGGTGTATCTCGTATTCGGTGTCGGGATGCTCGTGGGTAACATCGCCGGCGGACAGATCGGCGGACGCATCTTCCGTCGGGCGCCGCGCGCCCTGCCGGCGTTCTGCGCCGGAACCACGCTGATGGGCGCGGCCGCCGTCATCTATATCGTGCTCTGGGCACCCGGAAGCCTCCCGACCCTCGCGGCCATGGGGTTCCTCGCCACTGCGCTCGCCGGGATGACGGGTCCGAATATCACCGCGATGATCTTGAATGTGAACTCTCCGGAAAACCGGGGCGCCGTATTCTCGATTTTCAATCTCACCGATTCGCTGGGAACGGGATTCGGACGGTGGGTTGCCGGCTCACTCTCGGGCTTTTTCGGGCTTACAACGGCTCTGGCGATCTGCTCGGGTTTCTGGGTCTTTTGCGCGGCGCTGATCCTGGCGGTGGTCTTCACTTTCGCGGGAGATGCAGCCCGACATCACGAGCATCTGCGTGCCGTCGCTGTGGAGATGAAAGCAAGCGCGGCAGCGGGGAGGGAGCCATGAGCGGAAACGCCCCAACCGCGGAACGGCGCATCGGGTATCGTTCATTTCGGCCAAAGGATCGGAAGGGCCTCAATGTCATTTTGTACCGGACGGGATTTCTCGGCGAAGACCTGACGGGAAGGAATCTCTTCAATGACCGGCGGCTTTTCGCACTGGTCAACACGGAAGCCTACCTGCGTTACCAGCCCTCCAACGCCTTTGTGGCCGTTGATGAAGCCGATGGCCGAGTGGTGGGTTACATCATAGGGACGGCGGACACGGTCGGGCAGGCGCGCATCTTCAAGCGGCGCATGTACTGGCGCATCGCTCTCAGGGCGTTCCTCGTGAGCTGGTGGCGCTATCCAGAATCATTGCGCCACGTGCTCTCCTGGTCACGTGACACCGCGGACCCGTCAGCTCCGTTTTTCAGCGACTATCCCGCGCACCTGCATATCAATATCCTCCCCGAGTACCAGCGGCTTGGTATCGGCGCGCGGCTGATCGAGCTTTTCGAGACAAGGATGAGGTCGCAAGGAGTTGTCGGCATCCATTTAGGGACCTCGAACAGGAATGTACGGGCACTTCCCTTCTATAAGAAGCAGGGCTATTCAGTGATCCTGGAGCGTTCGGGAAGCTTCTACGAGGGCGTGGAAGGTCACGTGCTGATCGTATTCGCAAAGCGGCTCTCTCCGTCGTGAGCCTCCGCGCATGGGTGGCGGGTCGGAAGATTTCCTGATCATTCCTCAACCGCGCTTCATGGAGCGCCGGCCCGGCATGTGTCTCATCCGTGGCCGGGCAACGGCTACCACTGTCGATCCGTCGCTTCATGCCGACCTTGGGGACGAGGGGTACCGTCTTTCCGTGAGCCCGGGCGGCGTGGTCATACGCGCTTCTACCGCAGCGGGAGCCTTCTACGCAGGTCAGACCCTCCGCCAGCTTCTCCCCCCCCGCTCCGAGCACGAAGGTGGGGAGGTCGAGCACTCGATCCCCTGCGTGGAGATCGAAGACGGTCCCCGATTCACCTGGCGCGGGTGCATGCTCGATGAGGGCCGCTCTTTCCACGGCACGGAAACCGTCAAGCTCCTGCTCGACCTCATGGCCCTGCACAAGCTCAATGTTTTCCACTGGCATCTCACGGAGGATCAGGGCTGGCGAATCGAGATTCGCGCCTATCCTCGTCTCACGACCGTCGGAGCGCTTCGCGGCGGGTCCATGCGGGCGCCGCGGTCCCGACCCGACAATCTCCCGTACTCTGGATTCTACACCCAGGAGGAAATCAGAGAGATCGTCTCCTACGCGTCCGAGCGTTTTATCACCATTGTGCCGGAGATCGATTTCCCAGGACACGCGCGGGCCGCCCTGGCAGCCTACCCCGCTTTGGGCTGCACCCGCGGACCATACGACGTATGGGATCACGTCGGCATCCAGCCGGAAATCATGTGCGCGGGCCGCGAGGGGACATTTGCTTTTCTCCAGTCCGTCCTCGAGGAAGTGATGGCGATGTTTCCCGGTCCCTGGATTCACCTCGGCGGGGACGAGGCGCCGAAGCAGCGATGGAACGTATGCGCGGACTGCCGCGCGCGCATGGCCTCCGTCGGGGCGGCGGATGCCAATGGACTGCAGACATGGATGACGAACCGTGTCGCCTCCTTTCTGAAATCGCGCGGCAGATCGACCATTGTCTGGAACGATTCCCTGGGACCAGATCTCGACCCTGACATCGCAATCCAGCATTGGCTCCACGGACACGGGGCATTGCGCGCATCGGTCACCAACGGACGGAGGATGGTGGCCTCGTCGTTCTGGCGCTGCTATCTCGACCATGGTTATGCCCTGACGCCCCTCTCACGCGCCTATGACTTCGAGCCGGTCTGGCGCGGGCTTGAAGCGCAAAGCGCATCGCGCGTGCTGGGCATCGAAGCCCCGATATGGACCGAGATGATTCCGGATCGCGCCCGTCTCTGGTACCAGGTCTTTCCTCGCCTGTGCGCATACGCGGAAACAGGCTGGTCGCGCAAAGACGGGAGAGACTTCGCCTTTTTTCTGAGACGCCTGCCGGCCATGCTCGAGCGCATGCGCCTCCTTGGTGCCGGTCACGCCCCCATGGTGGAGGTCGAATCCCGGCCGCTGAAGAGGCTCTTCGGCATCCTTTCAATCTACCAGGAACAAAAAGGGGTCGCTGCCCCCTGAGGTCGGCCCCGCCGCCGGCGCGCGGCTCTCAATCTCGGGCCACAACGTGCTGCCCTCGTTGCTACGCCTGACCTTTCTCGCTACCCTGGCCGTTGCCATGTCCTATGATGATTTTCTCAAGCTCATAGAAGTTCTCGGAGTCTTCGCATTCAGCATGACGGGGATTTTCGAGGCCCGTCGCCTGAAAATGGACATCGTCGGGGTGTATTCGGTCGCGATGATCACCGCCTTCGGCGGCGGAACCGTCCGCGACATATGCCTCCAGCGCTATCCGCTCTTTTGGATCCAGAACTGGCCGTACGGGGTGGCCGTTCTCATGCTGTCCATCATCTCCGTCGTGATTCTGCGCCAGATCAAGGACCGCACGAACAAGACGCTCGTCCTCGTCGTCACGATATTCGACGCCCTCGGTCTCGGTTTGTTCAGCGTTCTGGGCGCGGTCTACAGCCTTCAGGTCTACCCCAATCTCTACTTCATTGCGGTCATCATGGGCGTGGTCACGGGTTGTTTCGGCGGGGTCATTCGCGACATCATTGGAAACAAGGTCCCGACGGTCTTTCGAAAATCACAACTCTATGCGACCTGTAGCCTCGCCGGCTGCGTGATGTATCTTCTTCTCTCGTGGGTCCATCTCCCCGCGGCCGTCTCGATCCCGCTCGGGACCGCGGTGACATTCGCGGTCCGCATGCTTGCCGTCCGCTATAACGTCATCCTTCCCTTTTAGGTGAGGGACAGTCGTGCCCGGAAGCACGGGGTAGTACCGTCGGCGAGAGTCCCCTCGGCATAGAATCCCGCGGGGACGTCGTTCGTGATCTCCGCCATTGAAAGAAACGCGCGCTCATCGGGTCTGACCTCGGCGAGATAATTGATGTCCAGGCGCAGGGAAGGGGCGGCCAGCAGCGCTTGGATCGGCAGAATGTCCTGGATCCATTGGACGTAGCGGGCGTTGTTGACGTGGCCGTTGTAGTCGATGTCGGAATATCCGGCGCGACGATCCCCCCGCGCCTGGAGACCGGTCCGAGCCTCGACGCCCTTCGCGCCGTCCGGCAGGGCATCCAGGCCGGGATTGTCGGGAATCTCGACACCGAGGGATTCGACGCGCTGCGGCCGCAGAGATGTCGTATTGAGAAGAATCCAGGCGCTGCGGCCGCTTCCAAAAAGCCGGCCATCCGGCGTCATGAGCTGGTAATCGCGGATGGCGAACAGCCGGTCCTTGCCCCGCGGCCAGGTCCGCACGACGATGCGGGCTCCCCATCCCGGTCTCTCTTCCAGGGAAAGGGACATGCGCGAGAGAACCCAGGCGAACCCCTTTTCGCGCAACACCTCGGCCCCCACTCCGAGCGCTCGGGCGTGATTGCCGGCAACCTCCTGGCAGAAATTGAAGGCGGAAGACATCGTCAGCTTGTCGGATTGATCCACGTCCCACGTACAGATGGTAAACGTCTCTTCACGCACGAATGCCATGAGCTGTCCCCTTTGATCTCCGATGCGCGTCATGCTGACACGAATGCCGCTCCTGATCCAGATCCCGCGGCAACGCCTCCGAGGGGACGTCCGCGCCATGGCGAAGCCGGCCATTTTCGGTTGACCGTTCGACGGCCGGGTGCCTATCTTCGACCAGAGGCACTATGATCGAAACAGCAATCCTGGGGTATCCCCGCATCGGCCCGAATCGGGAGCTGAAGAAGGCTCTGGAACGCTACTGGTCCTCCGAGATCGAGGAGCAATCACTCCGAGAAGAGGCAGCCCGTATCCGCGGGCATCACTGGAAATTCATGGCGGAGGCCGGAATTTCATACATCCCGGCCGGTGATTTCTCTTTTTATGATCACGTCTTGGATACGGCAGCCATGGTGGGCACGGTGCCTTCCCGCTATGGAGAGATTCGGGAGCTCGTGGATCTGCCCACCTATTTCGCAATGGCGCGGGGGCGGCAGAATAATGGCATCGATGTGCCGGCCCTTGAAATGACGAAGTGGTTCGACACGAACTACCACTACATCGTGCCGGAGATCCCGCCACACGCACGCTTTCATCTCGCTTTCACAAAAGTCCTCGACCATCACGCCGAGGCGACGGCGGCAGGCATACGCACGCGTCCGATTCTTCTGGGCCCGGTGACATTTCTGTCCCTTGCCAAGACCGTCGAGGGTTCCGGGGAGGCTTTGGAGAATCTCGATGCGCTTCTGGCCGTCTATGAAGAGGTTCTGGCACGCTTGGGCGCCCAAGGCGCCGACTGGGTCCAGATCGACGAACCGATTCTCGTCACCAACCTCGATCCGCGCAGGAAGCGGGCGCTCCAAAGCGCCTACGCGCGATTGGCCAAGTCGACCTCCGTCCGACTCATGCTGACGACGTACTTTGGGGACCTGCGGGACAATCTCGATATCGGCCTGACGCTTCCCGTCGCCGGTTTGCACGTCGATCTGGTGCGCGGCGCGGCCCAAGGGGAGCAGATTCTGCGCCGCAGGCCGCGGGAGCTCATCCTTTCCCTCGGCCTCGTGGACGGGCGCAATATCTGGAAAACGGATCTCGAGGCAGCCATACGCACCGCGGAGCGTTTCTCCGAAGGTCTGGGCGCCGAAAACATCATGATCGCTTCATCGTGCTCGCTCCTCCACTGCCCAGAAGATCTCACAGGGGAAGAGGGCATGGACCCCGAGATCAGGGGCTGGCTCGCTTTCGCCCGACAGAAGCTCGACGAGGTGGCCCTCATCGCGAAGGCTCTGAACACGGGCCGCCAGAGCGTCTCGGCGCAGCTCGAAGAAAACGCCCTCCCGTTGCGTGCACGCTCGCGTTCCCCGCGCGTGAGCATTCCGCGAGTCCGCGAAAGACTCTCCGCCCTGACCCCTGAGATGGCGCGGCGTAGCACGCCCTACGCGAATCGGCGGAACCTGCAATCGCGCGCCCTGAAGCTGCCGCTCTTTCCTACCACGACAATCGGTTCCTTTCCTCAAACCGGCAGCGTGCGCGCCGCGCGAGCGGAGTTTCGCAAAGGCGAAATGACACGCGAGGAGTACGAGAAATTCCTCGAGGGAGAAATCGAGCGCACCGTACGGAAGCAGGAGTCCCTTGGCCTCGACGTTCTCGTCCACGGTGAATCCGAGCGCAACGACATGGTGGAATACTTCGGCGAAATGCTTTCCGGTTTCATTTTCACGAAAAACGGCTGGGTGCAGAGCTACGGTTCCCGCTGCGTGAAACCTCCCGTGATATTCGGTGATGTCGAGCGGCCGCACCCCATGACGGTTCGCTGGTCGGCGTTCGCCCAGTCGCTGACAAAACGACCCATGAAGGGCATGCTGACAGGCCCGATCACGATCCTCATGTGGTCATTCGTGCGCGATGACCAGCCGCGGGAGGTGACCTGCCGGCAGATCGCCCTTGCCATCCGCGACGAGGTCACCGACCTGGAGGCCGCCGGTATCCGGGTGATCCAGATCGACGAGCCTGCACTGCGGGAAGGACTCCCCCTTCGCACGGAAGACCGTGCCGCGTATCTCGCCTGGGCCGTCGAAGCCTTCCGCATCGCTTCCTCGGGCGTCGCCGACGTCACGCAGATCCACACTCATATGTGCTACTCCGAGTTCAACGAAATTCTCCCCTCCATTGCGGCCATGGATGCCGATGTGATATCCATCGAGTCGGCGCGATCGCGCATGGAGCTTCTGGGAGCGTTCAAGGCCTTCCGCTATCCCAACGATATCGGACCGGGCGTTTACGACATCCATTCGCCACGGGTTCCTTCCGCGGCCGAGGTGCAGGCGCTGCTGGTCAAGGCGCTGGAGGTGCTGAGGCCGGAACAGTTGTGGGTCAATCCGGATTGCGGCCTCAAGACGCGCCAGTGGAAAGAAACGGAAGCCTCGCTCGTCGCTCTGGTGGATGCGGCACATCGTTTGCGGGAACAATACGCCGCCTCTCCGCATCCGGCGCGCTAGAGCGCTGAACCGGAAAAAAGGGTGAAGCTTGATTTCCGCGCGCGCCTGGGACTGCCGTCCCCGATCCTTTTCGACGGCGCCATGGGAACGATGCTGTATGAACGCGGCATATTCCTGAATCGTGTCTTCGAGGAAGTCTGCCTCTCGGATCCCCGGCTCGTGCTCTCCCTCCATCAGGAATACCTGGAGGCGGGCGCCGAGGTGATTACGACCAATAGTTGGGGAGCCGGTATCCCGAAGCTGCGCAATGCCGGGCTCGCCGATTCGTTCGCGGCGATCAATCGGAGAGCCGCGGAGCTGGCCCGACAAGCCGTTGAAAATGCCGGCAGGTCCAAAAACGCCTACGTCGCCGGTTCCATCGGTCCCCTCGGCGTCCGTATCGAGCCGCTGGGTGCGATGTCCCTCCGTGAGGCGGAGGACTCGTTTCGTCTCCAGGCCGCGCACCTCGCGGAGGGGGGTGCGGACCTCATCGTGCTGGAAACCTTCGTCGACGTCGCGGAGCTGAAAGCGGCGATCCGAGGCGTGCGCGCCGCCTGCGGCCTGCCGCTCATTGCTTCCCTCACCATCAACGGAGAGGGTACCTCTCTCTATGGCACGGAGCCGGAGGCATTCACCGCGGACATCGACGCGCTTTCCCCCGACGCGATCGGATTGAATTGCACCGGAGGGCCCCGCATCATGCTGGAGACCGCCGAGCGCATGATCCGCGTTGCGCGGCATCCTTTGTGCATACAACCCAACGCGGGGGTCCCGGTCAATATCGACGGACGTAACATCTACCAGACCACCCCCAAATACATGGCGAAATACGCGAAGCGCATGATTCAGTCCGGGGTGCTCATTGTCGGGGGATGTTGCGGAACGACGCCCGCCCACATACGCGAGATTCGCAACGAGATTCGTGCCCTCGCCCCGAGCCTGCCCGCCGAGCGGGTCAGCGTCGTCGTGGACGACCGCGCCCGAAAGCCGATCGCTCTGGAAGAGAAAAGCGCCTGGGCGGCGAAGCTGGCCCGCGGCGCCTTCCTCTCCTGCGTCGAGCTCGTCCCGCCGAAAGGGATCGACATGGAGAGCCTGGTGGCGAATGCCCGCGCGCTGAAAGAAAAAGGGATCGACGCGGTGAATGTTCCCGACAGCCCGCGCGCGCAGGCAAAGATGGGTGCGGTCGCCGCGGCAGTCGTGCTGCAGCAACGCGCCGGCATAGAAGCCATCCCCCATTGCACGTGTAAGGACAAGAATCTGCTCGCCTTGCAGGCTGAAATCCTTGGCGCGCACGCGCTGGGCATCCGCAACATTCTCCTCGTTACGGGGGATCCTCCGAACATGGGCACCTATCCCGATGCAACGGCGGTCTTCGATATCGATGCGATAGGACTCTGCAATATGGTGAAGCAGCTCAATCAGGGTCTCGATCTCGGGCATAACGCTGTCGGCGGTCCCACGGCGTTCTGCTACGGCGTGGCTCTCAATCCCAGCGCGGTGAATCTGAATCGAGAATGGGAACGGTATGAATGGAAGGTCGACGCCGGCGCGGAGTTTGCCATCACGCAACCGGTGTTCGATGCCGAACCTCTTCTGCGTTTTCTGGATCGAGCGAAGGGACGCCGTCCTATCCCCGTGATAGCGGGCATCTGGCCCCTTGTCAGCCTACGGATGGCCGAGTTCATGAAAAACGAAGTGCCCGGGGTATCGGTTCCCGAATCCGTCATCGCGCGCATGGCCGCGTGCGACACGAAGGAGTCCGCCCTGGAGGAGGGAACGACGATCGCCCGCGAGCTCCTCGCATCGCTGCGGGGAGCTATCGCCGGTGTTCAGCTTTCCACTCCGCTGGGGAAAATCCGCTACGCTCTTTCGGTCCTCGGCCTCTGAGATCCGTACCGCTTGGCCTGCGGGCGCGCCGTAGGGGCGACGGGCCGGGGCGTGTAGTCAAACCCTTCCATACGATGACGCTGCAAGCGTTTTCCGAGGGCTCGCTCGATCGCCCCGAAATCCCGCTCCTCTTCCGGTGCAACGAGTGTGTACGCGTCACCGGTGAGCTGTGCGCGCGCCGTGCGACCGACGCGGTGGATGTAATCCTCCGGCTGGTGCGGAACGTCGAAGTTCACCACGGAGCCCAGCGCTTCCACGTCAATGCCGCGTGCGGCGATATCCGTGGCCACGAGCACCTGGTAGGTTCCCTTTTTGAAGTTGGCCAGAGCGGCCGTTCGCTGTGACTGGCTCCTGTTGCCGTGGATGCGGCCGCAGGCGACGCCATTCTTGTCCAGATAGTCGGCCAGACGGTTCGCGCGGTGCTTGGTCCGCGTGAAGACCAGGACGCTCCCGTTGATCCGCTGATCGAGCAGCTCCAGGAGCAGCTCCGATTTGCGATCCGTGGTGACGGGATACACCGCGTGCGAAAGACCGGCAACCGGCGCCGGCTTTCTGTCGATGTCGATCCGCACCGGCGAGCGTAAGAGCTGCCCCGCCAGGTCCACGATGGCCGGTGGAAGAGTCGCCGAGAAGAACAAAGTCTGGCGTTCCCGGGGAATGACGGCGAGAATCCTCTTGATGTCGGGCATGAAGCCCATGTCGAGCATGCGGTCCGCTTCGTCGAGAACCAGATATTTGAGCGACGGAAGATCCGCGTAATGTTCGCGCATATGGTCGAGGAGTCGACCGGGGCAGGCGACGATCAGATCGACGCCCTTGCGGAATGCGCGCGTCTGGGGATCCATGCCGACCCCGCCGAAAACCGCGGCGCAGGTAAGGGTGGTGCCCGTGGCGAGCTCTTTGAAATGCTCGGCGATCTGGGCGGCCAGCTCGCGTGTCGGAGCCAGAACGAGGGCGCGCGTCACCCCGCGGCGCAGGGCCTGGAGGTGGTTCATGATGGGAAGAAGAAAAGCGGCGGTCTTGCCGCTTCCCGTTTCCGCGCTGGCAAGAATGTCGCGGCCCGCGAGGCCGGCGGGTATTGCCGCCTGCTGAATCGGGGTCGGTTGGTCGAAGCCCATGCGCTGCACGGAGGCATGAAGCTCCTTGGAAAGAGAGAAATCGGAAAAGGTCATTGTGATCCTTTGCTCAAGCCGGCAGGTGGGAGTGGATATTCGGTGGAGTCGCCGGTGAGGCCGCCGCGAGGACTTGAAAGGCCCTGTACACTCGTATCATTTTCCAGAATGCCGCGGAACGGCACTCCGATGCTGTCCACAAGATACGCCACATGAGGTCTCATGTCAACCGATCCGCCGCCGCTGCCACGCACGGGCCCGCCTTGACCCCTCCGGGGAGCCGATGATAGGCTCACGATGTCGATCGTCGAACAGACGGCAGACCCGCAGGAGCTCGTGACAAAGCTTTCTCGTTATCTCAAGCCCTATTGGAAGGACGCGCTGCTCGCCCCGTTGCTCATGGTGGTGGAGGTGACTGCCGACCTCCTTCAACCGACTTTCCTCGCCAGGATCATCGACACAGGGGTAGCGTCGGGCGATCTCGCTTATGTCCTGCGCACGGGGCTCGCGATGATCGGCATCGTCCTGGTCGGCGCTCTGGGCGGTATCGGCTGTACCATCACAGCCAGCCGCGCCTCCATGAGCTTCGCCGCGGATGTGCGGCGCGACGCGTATCGACGGGTGCAATCCCTCTCCTTCGCGCGTCAGGACACCTTCTCCACGTCGTCCCTTGTCACGCGGCTCACGAACGACATCGTCCAAGTGCAGACCCTCGTGCTCATGATGTTGCGCATTCTCGTGCGGGCGCCCCTTTTGTGTATCGGGGGCATCGCCCTTGCGATCATCCTCAGCCCCCGACTCTCCCTCGTGCTCGTCGTCGCGCTTCCGCTTCTCATCGCCGTCATGCTCCTCCTGGCGCGGCGAGGGTTCCCCCTCTTTGCCCGGGTGCAATCGAGCCTGGATCGCGTCAACGCGGTGATGCAGGAGAATCTGTCCGCCGTTCGCGTCGTGAAGGCTTTCGTTCGTGGCGCGCGCGAGCGGGAGCGATTCTCGACCGCCAACGACGGTCTGCGCGACTCGACAATCACGGCGCAGAGAGCCCTGGCCGGTCTGAACCCCCTCACGATGCTCATCATGAATCTCAGCGTCGTTGCCGTTCTCTGGCTCGGCGGAATCCAGGTCCACACGGAAGGGGTCGGCGTCGGCAAACTGCTCGCTTTCATTAACTACCTCATGCAGATCATGTCCTCTCTCGCGATGGTCGCCTTCATGCTCCTGTCCGTATCGCGGGCCACCGCCTCGGCTGCCCGCTTGCGCGAGATCCTGGATGCTCCGCTGGACATCCAGAGCCCGCCGGAAGCGGATATGCGTCCCGCGCGTGAAGGAAACGTCGCCTTCGAGCACGTGAGCTTTCGCTTTGAGGAGGCCACGGGCGAGCCGGTCCTGTCAGACGTGAGCCTCTCGGTCGCCTCGGGTCAGACCATCGCGATCCTCGGCTCCACTGGCGCGGGCAAGTCCACCCTCGTCAGCCTCATTCCCCGCTTTCACGATGTCACCGCCGGCCGTGTCCTCGTGGATGGCCGCGACGTGCGGCAGTACGACTTGACGGTCCTGCGCGCGGGCATCGGCATGGTGCTCCAGGATTCGCTCCTGTTCACCGGCACGATCCGACAAAACATCTGCTGGGGACGAGCGGATGCCACCGAGGAAGAGATCCTTCGCGCGGCCCGTGACGCCCAGGCGCACGAGTTCGTCCACAGATTCCCCGACGGCTATGACACGGTGCTGGGACAGGGCGGCGTAAATCTTTCCGGTGGCCAGAAGCAACGTCTTGCAATCGCACGGGCCCTCGTGCGCTCTCCCGCCATTCTCATCCTCGACGACAGCACGAGCGCGATAGACATGGCAACCGAGGCGCGGCTCCAGGCCGCACTCCGCCAGCGCTCCCCGCGCTGCACGTGCCTCATCATCGCCCAGCGCATCAGCTCCGTGATGGATGCCGACGCGATTGTGGTCCTGGAAAACGGCCGTGTGGACGCCATGGGGACGCATGCGCAGCTTTTGAATTCCAGCGTGGTCTATCGGGAAATCTGCGCCTCCCAATTGGGCGAGGAGGCGGTTCGTGGCTGAAACACGAACGCGCCCCGCACAGCAGCCGGCCCCGCCATTTGGGCCCCCCGGGAGGCCGGGGCCCGGACCCGAAATCGTCCCCGACGAGAAGCCGAAGGACACACGCGGGACCCTCGTTCGACTCTGGGGCTATCTGCGGAGCCAAAGCGGGGCATTGCTGGCGCTCATTCTGCTCATTGTCGGGAGCACGGCCGTCACAGTCGCCACGCCGTACCTCCTCGGGATGGGAATCGATCGCTTCGTGATACCCGGAGATTTCGCGGGACTTTCGGTTCTCATAGTCGTCATGACGAGTCTCTCGGTGGTTCAAGGTTTCGCGAGCTGGCTTCAGGCTTGGATCATGGCGAAGCTCGGCCAGGACACGGTGCGCGCCCTGCGACATGACGTGTTCGAGCGGCTCCTCATCCTGCCCATACGCTTCTTCGATACACACACACGAGGCGAGTTGATGAGCCGACTCGCCAACGACGTGGAGAACGTGAATGTCACGCTCAATCAGGGGCTCATCCTGATCCTTTCCAGCATCCTCACCGTGGCGGGCACGCTGGTTATGATGATCATCCTGAGCCCGGCCCTCACCCTGCTGACTCTCCTCGTGGTGCCGCCCATGCTCCTGATCACCCGCGCCGTGGCGAGGGCAACGCGCACCTCATTCCGCGCGCAGCAGGAAAGCCTCGGAGATCTGAACGGCCACATCGAAGAGACCATCAGCGGCAGCCATGTCGTGCAGGCCTACGGGCGGGAAGCCCAGACCCTCGCCACATTCGACACGCACAACGAACGACTGCGCGTTGCCGGCACGCGCGCCCTCATTCTGTCGGGCAACATGGGCCCCTACATGAATCTCCTCAACAACATCGGATTCGCCCTGGTTGCCGCGGGCGGCGGATTCCTCGCGCTGCGCCATCTGGCCACCGCCGGGCTCATCGCGAGCTTCATCACCTATGCACGGCAGTTCTCCCGGCCCTTGAACGAAATCGCCACACAGTATTCGCAGATTCAATCCGCGATTGCGGGAGCCGAGCGCGTTTTCGCCATCACGGACGAGGAGCCCGAGCCCTGCGACGATGCCGAGGGGTCCGCACTGGCGACGGTGACGGGTCACGTCCATTTCGAGGGGGTCTCATTCGGTTATGCGCCGGGCCATTTCGTTCTCCGTGACGTGACCCTGGACGCACCCGCGGGGCGAACCATCGCTCTCGTGGGGCCTACCGGCGCCGGCAAAACCACGATCGTGAATCTTCTCACGCGTTTTTACGATGTTGAGGCCGGTGCCATTTCGATCGACGGACGCGATATCCGTCATATTCCGCGCCGCGACGTGCGTTCCGCCCTGGGCATCGTTCTCCAAGACACCCACCTGTTCTCCGAGTCGGTCCGGGAAAATATCCGCTACGGACGGCTCTCGGCGACCGACGTGGAGGTGACCGAGGCCGCGCGCATGGCCAACGCCGAGTCCTTCATCTTGCGACTTCATCAGGGGTACGAAACCGTCCTTTCCGAGGAGGGCGGGAATCTCAGCCACGGTCAACGGCAGCTTCTTTCCATTGCGCGGGCGATACTCGCCGATCCGGCGATCCTCATCCTCGACGAGGCGACCAGCAGCGTCGACACCCGTACCGAGATGCATATCCAGCAGGCGGTGCTGCGGCTCATGCGAGGACGGACAAGCTTCGTCATCGCGCACCGTCTCAGCACCATTCGTGAGGCCGACGAAATCCTCGTGGTCGACGGGGGGCGCATCATAGAACGCGGCACCCATGACGCGCTCATGGCGGCACGGGGCTTTTACGCGCGTTTGTACGCGAGCCAGTTCGATCGAACGGGGAATGCCTCGGGTGAGGACCGAGAGAGCGGGGAACGCGGTGCTTAGCGGGGAACCGACACGCGCTTCTTGGCCTTGCACGATGCGCAGCCGCACCCTTTGGGGCCGATAAAGGCGTCGAAGTATTCTTTGCCGTAATCGTAGGCAAGCTCTTCGCCCGGCTCAATGCTGGTCTTCGCGTAGATCCGCACGCGTTTGCCTTGCGTGTAGGCAATGCAGTTCGGCTTGCAGGAATGATTGATATAGCGGCTCAGGTTCTCGCGTCCGGTTCCATCAATGGTCCAGCGGGAGTTGACGCGAAAAAGATAGCGGCCGCCCTTTCGATCCGCCACGTCGTTGGGCAGGAGGGTTCCGGTATAGTCGATGACGAAGTCGCCTTTCGAGAAGGCGCGACGCGTGAAAAGACCCAAGCCAATGGGGGTTTTGCGAACCACGAAATCATCTTTGGAAGGAGCCATGGCCTGATGCTTATACCCTGATTCGGAATCGAAGGCAACAGGCTCGCGCGGTCTTGGCGCGCGCGCGCTCCTTCACTATCATGCACTATCCATATGCAGACAGACGGCCACCAGAGCAGCACGCCCCTGCGCCGAAGAAATTCACTCGCCGAGCTCCCGCTCACGGACCGCGTCACCTATGTAACGGAGATGAAATCCGCGGTTCTCTACGGTGTATTCGCCGGCCTCGCCCTTCCCCTCATCCCCATCGCGGCCCGAAGGATCG